>Ga0164296_1000185_pt1 | contig 80944 bp, 55 predicted proteins | sample GEODES057metaG_FD_113533 | JGI IMG/M metagenome (GOLD analysis project Ga0164296, IMG submission 113533) | Dystrophic lake water microbial communities from Trout Bog Lake, Wisconsin, USA - GEODES057 metaG | ecosystem: Environmental > Aquatic > Freshwater > Lake | place: USA: Trout Bog Lake...
CCAGCTCCGGTCGGGCTTCGCCCTCCCTACGCTGGGGATGGACACAGAACAAACAAAAACATAAACTCAACCATGTCCCAGGACTAACTCATGGACTGGACCAGAAAAGTGAAGCCGGTCAGAGTCTTGGACTATCGCAGTTTTTTTCGCCCGTAGAAACCGTCAAGACCGGCGTCCGCCTGATGCAGCCGTATATGCCGGGGCGGATTCCAGTGGTATTCGTGCACGGCACGGCGAGCAGTCCGGTCTGGTGGGCAGAAATGGCGAATACGCTTCGCGCCGACCCGGTCATCCGCGAACGCTACCAGTTTTGGATGTTCAATTATGCGAGCGGCAAACCCATCACGGTTTCGGCGGGAATTTTGCGGAACGAATTGACAGGGATGGTCAACACACTCGATCCGGACGGCAAGGACGCGGCATTGCGGCAGATGGTGGTCGTCGGTCACAGCCAGGGCGGCTTGCTCGCGAAGCTCACGGCTACGGACACGGGCGACAAACTATGGCGGCTCATTTCGCAAACGAACCTGGATGATTTGAAAATTGATGTGCCGACGCGCGAATTATTGCGCACGAATTTTTTCTTCAAACCGTTGCCGTGCGTGGCGCGCGTCGTCTTCATCGCCACGCCGCATCGCGGGAGTTATCAGAACACCAGCTTCGTTCAAAGATTTTTGAACCGATTTATCAAACTTCCGGGCGAACTGATGGACGACTTCGCCCGACTGGTGAAAATTAAAGACACAGTGCAACTGCCAGCTTCAGTTCGCAATGGCATCCCTTCCAGCCTGAATGGCATGGCCACCGACAATCCATTCATGCTTACGCTGGCGGATATTCCCGTCGGTCCCGCCGTCAAATGCAATTCCATCATCGCCATTGATAACAACGACCAGCCGCCAAAGGGCGAAGATGGGGTGGTGAAATACACGAGCGCCCATGTGGATTATGCGGAATCAGAATTCATCGTGCGCAGCGGCCATTCTTGTCAGGGCAATCCGTTGACGATTGAAGAGGTGCGCCGCATACTCCTGCAAGATTTGAACAAAACAAAATTGGCGAAGTAAGCTGAAGATATTTTTTAATGAAACCAAACTGGATTAGTTTTTCTTTGTTGGCGGGAATCGTTCTGAATGCGGTCGGAATGTTGCCAGCGCTGGCGGTGGATGAAGCGACGAATGCAGCGGTCGCCAAAATTTCTCCCTTTGCGCCGACGATTCCGAATACCGCGCCCGCACCCACCAATGCGCCTGATGGGATGGTGTGGATTCCTGGTGGTGAATTTTCTATGGGTTGCACGGTTCCGAACGATGGCATTTGCAGCCGCGCGACGATGGCGTCCGTCAACGACGCACAGCCCATTCACCGGACTTATGTGGACGGTTTCTGGATGGACAAGACGGTCGTGACCAACGACAAGTTTGAAGAATTCGTCAAAGCCACCGGCTACAAAACAATTGCCGAAATTGCGCCGACGAAAGAACAGTTTCCAACCGCGCCGCCGGAAAATCTCGTGGCCGGATCAACCGTGTTCACGCCCACGACGAACGCCGTTGCGCTGGATGATTATTTTCAGTGGTGGCGTTACGTGCATGGCGCAAACTGGCGTCATCCCACCGGCCCAGATAGTGATATCAAGGGCAAAGGCAATTATCCCGTGGTGCAGGTCGCTTACGCAGACGCAGTGGCTTACGCCAAGTGGGCGGGAAAAAGATTGCCCACGGAAGCGGAATGGGAATTCGCAGCGCGCGGCGGTTTGACTGGCAAAACTTATTTTTGGGGCGATGAGTTCACGCCCGGCGGCAAGCACATGGCGAACACCTATCAGGGACAATTTCCGTATCACGACGCTGGCGAAGATGGCTTCGCGGGCATCGCGCCCGTCGCGCAATTTCCGCCGAACGGCTACGGACTTTACGACATGGCGGGCAATGTCTGGCAATGGTGCAGCGACTGGTATCGGCCGGATTATTATGCGCGGCTGAAACTCGCCGGCATCACCATCGCGCGCAATCCGCAAGGCCCGGACAAATCTTATAATCCCGACGACGACCAGCCGCAGCGCGTGCATCGTGGCGGTTCATTCTTGTGCACGGATCAATATTGCACGCGCTACATGATGGGCACGCGCGGCAAAGGCGATGTGGACACCGGCAGTAATCACGTTGGATTCCGCTGCGTAAAAGACAAATAGTTTGCAATTTCAAAATCAACATCCCGACTGCAACCGGCCGTTGGCCGACGCGACGGTTGTTGCCTGTTTGGACTGTGATTTATTGCAACGCATCCCCGAAGTTCCGCCCGGCGCATCGGTGCGCTGTTCGCGCTGCAACAAAGAACTGTGGCGGCACAAGCCGGATTCTTTGAACCGCTCATTTGCGCTGACACTCGCGGCGTTGGTGCTTTACCTCATCGCCAATTGTGTGCCGATGCTCGGACTGCACGCGGTCGGGCGCGAGGCTTTCACCACCGTGCTTGGCGGCGCGCAACAGCTTTGGCATGACGGACAAGAACTTGTTTCCGTGCTGGTGTTATTTGCGGCGGTGATTTCGCCGGCGCTGCAAATCAGTTTTCTATTGGCGATTTTAATCGGCTGTCGGCGCGAGCGTCCGCCGTTCTGGGTCGGCCTGCTGCTGCGTCATCTGGAATTCACGCGCACGTGGAGCATGATTGAAGTGATGCTGCTCGGCGTGTTGGTGGCGCTCACTAAAATTGCGGATTACGCGCACGTGATTCTGGGCACGGCATTTTTCGCGCTGTTTGGCTTGGTTTTTTTGCTGGCGGCGATTCAATCCACATTTGACCCGCGCGAAGTTTGGGCACGCGTTGAATGGGCGGAATCGGAAGCACTGCCGGCGGCCAATTCAAAACCGGTCGCGGAGGTGACATCGTGAGTGCACTAAATCCAATCGCGCTGGAGCAGGGACTACAAAGTTGCCACGGCTGCGGGTTGCTCTCGCGTCCGGCTGCCGGCGCGGAGGAAGGGCGCTGTCCGCGTTGCGATGAAGATTTACATTTTCGCAAACCAAAAAGTCTGGAGCGCACGCTCGCTTATTTGATGGCGGCGGCGGCGTGTTATATCCCCGCAAACCTGTTGCCGGTGATGGTCACCAACACCGCTGGCGGCAGCGAATCCGACACCATCATGCAGGGCGTCGTGCTGCTGTGGTCGCCGACGGGCTGGCCGCTGTCACTCATCGTGTTGTTCGCGAGCATCATGATTCCGAGCGCGAAAATTCTGGCGCTGCTGTATCTCGTCATCACGGTGAAGCGAGGCTCGATTAAAAATAATTCCCAGCGCGTGCGCATGTATCGCATGGTGGAAATCATCGGCCGCTGGTCCATGGTGGATGTGTTCGTGGACACGTTCACGGTGGCGCTCATCCAATTGCAACCGCTCATGTCGGTCGAGCCGGGCCCGGGATTATTATTCTTTGCGGCTGTGGTCGTGCTGACTATGCTGGCGGTCGAATCGTTTGATCCGCGATTAATTTGGGATTCCGCCAACGCGAACGAAATTCAAAACGAGGTGACAAATGCCTGACAACGAAAAAACATTTCCGCCAGTTCCCGCTGCCAAAACGGTGCCTAAAAAACGCACGCGCCTTTCACTCGTGTGGGTGATACCCATTGTTGCCGCTGCTGCAGGTGTGTGGATTGCCGTGACGAAAATTTTGGAACAGGGGCCGGAAATCACTATTGTGTTTTCATCTGCTGATGGACTCGAAGCGAACAAGACCAAGATTAATTACAACGGCTTGAACGTCGGCGTGCTCACCGCGATACGCCTGATGGAAGATCACAAACGCGTCATTGCCACCGCGCAAATGAATCCCAAGGCCAAAGATTTTCTCGTCAAAGACACGCATTTCTGGGTTGTGAAACCGCGGATGTCCGGCCTGAACATCAGCGGGCTAGGCACGTTGATTTCCGGTTATTACATCGGCGTTCAACTTGGTCAGTCGAAAGAAAGCGAGCATAGTTTCACCGCGCTGGAATCGCCGCCCTTGTCCGACAATATTCCGGGACGAATTTTCACGCTCAAGACGTCCGAGCTGGGTTCGCTCGGCGAAGGCACGCCAATTTTCTTCCGCAAATTGGCAGCGGGTCAGGTGGTTTCTTATGAGTTAGACAAGGGTGGAAAATTTCTCAACGTCAAAATTTTTGTGCAGGCGCCGTATGACCAATACGTCAATCCCGACACGCGCTTCTGGAATGCGAGCGGCGTTGACCTGTCGCTTTCGGCGAGCGGATTGCGGGTTCAAACTGAATCCGTCATGTCCATACTCGCTGGCGGCATTGCGTTCGAGACACCCGCGAGCGATGCGCCGCTGCCACCGGCTGATGCGGGCGCGGAATTTAATTTATTTTCCGACCGCACCGAAGCCTTCCGTCCGCCGTCACGTAATCCGCACACTTATGTGATTGTCTTCAAACAATCCGTGCGCGGCCTCGAAGTTGGCGCGCCGGTGTTCGTCAACGGCATCAACATCGGTGAAGTCACCGCCATCAATCCACAATTTGATGCGCAGAAAATTGAATTCACCGTGCCCGTCACCATCACGATTGACGCGGCACGTTACGGTGTAAAATTTTTGAATCTCCCGGAAGGCGAAGATGCCGCCGCCAGCAATCAACGTGTCATTAATGCCATGATTGCCCACGGTCTGCGCGCTCAATTGAAAACTGGCAATCTCCTCAGCGGTGCATTGTATGTGGCAATGGATCTTCATCCCGATGCGTCGCCGGTAACTTTGGATTGGTCGCAGAATCCTGTGCAATTGCCCGCCATGCCCGGTCAGATTGAGGCGGTCGAAGACACCGCGCTTAATCTCTTGAAGTCGCTCGACACGACGCTTGGCAGCGTGCGCGGCACGCTCACCAACGCGGACAAAGTGCTTGGCGACGCCGGCACTTTCATCGCGCCTAATTCGATGTTTAACTCGCAATTGGACAACTTACTGCAACAAGGCGGCGGCGCGGCGAAAGCTTTGCGCGTGCTGGCGGATTACCTTGAACGTCATCCCGAGTCACTGATTCACGGCAAATCTGGAGAGGCAAAACCATGAAAAAATATTTTAACTATTTAATTTTTACCGCCGTCATCGCCGTGTTCACGGCTGGCTGCACTTCCGCGCCCTCAAAATTTTACACGCTGAATTCTGCCGCGGTCAGCGATGGCAAGTCGCAGGCGAATTACGCTGTCGCCGTCGGGCCGGTATCTGTGCCGGCGGAAGTTGACCGCCCGCAATTTACTGTGCAAGTCGCGCCAAACCGCGTGGAAATTGACGAATTCAATCGTTGGGCCGAACCGCTCAACGAAAATATTGCACGCGTCATCGCCGCCGATTTGTCCACGCTGCTCGGCACGCCGCGCGTTGCTGCGGTGTCGCTCGCCAATTTTGAACCCGCTTATCGCGTGACAATTGACATCCAAAAATTTGAATCTGAGCCCGGCCACGCCGCGCAAGTTGAAGCCGTCTGGGTCGTGCGCAAATCTGTTGGTGGAACAATTTTTTCCGGACGCACGGATGCCAACGAGCCGGTTAAAGCTGACGGTTATGACGCGCTCGCCGCCGCGCACAGCCGCGCGCTCGCGAGAATCAGCAGTGACATCGCCGCGGCCATTCGAGCGGACGCGAAGCCGTAATTTTAACTTCCGTCGCGCCGATTTCAAAAACTGTTTCGGCGTTTGATAGGTAAACTGGAATTTTCTTTTTCGTCACCGGCAAATTCTTGTCCGCTGTTTTATTTTCTGCCAGACTGCGGCCATGCTTGAAAATTCCATTCGCCGCACACCGCGTCCGCAAGACCTCATCGGAATGTCCACGCAGGAGTTGCGCGACACGTTTTCCATCTCCAATCTTTTTGTGCCGGGCGAAATTACCGGCCACTTCACCGACCTCGACCGGTTGGTCGTTGGCGGCGTGATGCCGACCGCGAAAGCGATTGAGTTGCCGAACCACAAAGAAACCGGTCGCGCTTTTTTCCTCGAACGTCGCGAACTCGGTGCCATCAACGTCGGCGGGGCAGGGAAGGTCCTTGCGGACGGCCAAAGCTTCGCGCTCGACAAGCTGGACTGCGTGTATCTCCCCATTGGGACGAAAGCAGTTTCGTTTACGAGCGATGATGCGAAGAATCCGGCGAAATTTTATTTCTTGAGTTGCCCCGCGCACGCTGCGCATCCGGCGCGCATGATGAAATCGTCCGAAGCCGCGCCGGTCAATCTCGGCGCGCAGGAGACCTCCAACAAGCGCACGATTTACAAATTCATCCATCAAGGCGGCATCCAAAGTTGCCAGCTCGTGATGGGTCTCACCGCGCTGGAACCTGGCAACGTGTGGAATTCGTTTCCGTCGCACACACATTGGCGGCGCACGGAGATTTATTTTTTCTTCGATCTCGGCGACAAAATCGTTTCGCACTTTTTTGGCGAACCGCAGGAGACGCGTCATTTGTTTTTGCACAATGACGAAGTGGCGTTGTCGCCAAATTGGTCCATGCACTTCGGCTGCGCCACGGGTAATTATAAATTCATCTGGGGTATGGCCGGCGAAAATCAGGTGTTCGATGACATGGACGCGGTGAAGCCGTTAGATTTGAAGTAGCCACAGATGGACACAGATAAAACACAGATAAAAACCGATTCAAAATATGGGCGCGGGTTTTGTCATTCTCTTTTGGTTGATTCTTGCCGCAATTTGCGGCTGTGTTTTTCTGGCATTTGTGGGCGTTTGGTTTTTGGGGGAAAAGAAAAAAATTGTCTGGCTAAAATGGCTTGGCGGAATTCCAGCAATCGGAATGATTGTTTTTGTTTTGCTTCTTGTTGGGTTCATCGCTTGGGGGATCGTTTGTTCAATGAATCCTCGCTGGGTGTTCAAAGAAACTTTTCACGTTGCGCCTCCGTCAACTGTTTCAAAAATAAAAAGTTCGTTTTATAGTTTTGCTGATACAGGCAGTGTTTATCTTCGATTTCAAACGTCAGAAGAAGAATTTGGTAAATTGGTTTCAACGAATTTAGCAAGGAAAACTGCCGAACAAATGGAAAGTGAAATGCCTCACGAATTCGGCAACGACGTGCCGAAGTGGTGGGACTATAAAATTCAACCTGATTGGATTTATTATTTACGCAATTCGCCAGCTACTAACTCTACCGCGACTAGAGGCTTTTCCAGTGAAAGCGAATTTTTTTCTTACAATCCAAAAACGCAAACGGCTTATTATCATTTCATCGGAATTGATTAAATCTGTGTTTCATCTGTGCTAATCTGTGGCTGAATAAATATTATGAAATTTAAAAATAAAGTCGTGGTCGTCACCGGCGCGAGCCGTGGGATTGGTCAAGCCGTTTGCGTTGCGTTCGCCAAAGAAGGTGCGACCGTCGTTGGCGTTGCGCGCAGCGATTTGGCGGAAACTGGAGCGGCAGTGGAAAAAGCTGGTGGCAAATTCATCGCCAACAATGCCGACCTCGGCACGGGCACGCAGAAAGAATCGCACGATGTCATCGCGCAGATTCTCGCGAAGGCGGGCAAGATTGATGTGCTGGTTAACAACGCTGGCATTATCCGCCGCGCACCGGCCAAAGATTTTTCTGAAGCCGACTGGAACGCTGTCATCGCAACGAATTTGAACTCGCCATTTTTCCTGATGCAAGCGGTTGGCAAGTGGTGGATTGAAACCGGTCGTGCAAATGCGCCTGAAAATTCCCGCCTCAAGCTCGTGAATATCGCCTCGCTACTGTCCTTTCAAGGTGGCATCACAGTTCCGGCTTACGCCGCCAGCAAGCACGGCATCGCCGGCGTTACCAAGGCGCTCTCGAACGAATGGGCCAAGGAGCGCATCAACGTCAACGCCATCGCGCCGGGCTACATCGCCACGGAAAACACCAAGGCGCTGCGCGAAGATCCGGTGCGCAATAAGGCAATTTTGGATCGCATTCCCGAAGGTCGCTGGGGCGCGGCGGAAGACATCGCGGGCGGCTGCGTATTTCTCGCGAGCGGCGACTCGGATTATCTCAACGGTGCGGTGCTGAACATTGATGGCGGTTGGATGGGGCGCTGAACGCCTCGTCAGTTTTGGCAGGTAAATTCATTTGGTTGCGCGGTTAAAGTCTGGTAATTCCATTGGAATCAAATTCTATGGAAAAGACTTTTGGCCGCGCATTTTATTTTTTGGGATTGGTGATTTTTTGTTTGTCGATCGACTCGTGCGCGACGAAAGCCGCCTCGCCAAATATATTTTCCGGAGCAACGCCGTTAGAATGGTCGGTGCGGCTGGCCAATTCCGAAATCGCGCGGCAGACGAACGCGCCGAAATGGGATTACACGATGGGTTTGTTTACGCTATCTCTATTGAAGTTGAATGAACAAGTTTCCGACGCGCGTTACGTAAAATTTTCCGAGGAGAAAGTGGGTTCGCCACTTTCCGTGGTTGGAGATATTCGGGGTTATAAGCGGGAAGAAGCGCAACTCGATGCTTTGAATCCCGGCAAGACGGCTTTAGCGCTCTGGCCAATCACACACGACACTCGTTACAAATTTGCCGCCATTATTTTGCGGCAACAGTTAGAGACCCAGCCACGCACTTACGACGGCGGCTTCTGGCACAAGCAGAGATATACGAATCAAATGTGGCTCGACGTCATTTACATGGGCGCGCCTTTTTACGCCGAGTTTGCGAAGGAATTTGGCGAACCAGGTTTTTCCTTCGATGACATCGCAAAACAAATCGAGTTGATTGATAAACACACTTACGACGCGAAAACCGGTTTGAATTATCACGGCTGGGACGCGGCGAAAAACCAGCCGTGGGCAAATCCGACGACTGGCTGCTCGTCCAATTTCTGGGGCCGCGCCGAGGGTTGGTATGCAATGGCACTGGTGGATGTGCTCGATTATTTTCCAACAAACCATCCGGCTCGCGCGCAAATCATCGCCACGTTGCAGAAGACGGCGGCGGGCATCGTGAAATGGCAGGACGCGAAAACCGGTTTGTGGTGGCAGGTTTTGGATCAGGGCGACCGCAAGGGGAATTATCGCGAAGCCACGGCGAGCGCGATGTTCGTGTATGCGTTGGCGAAGGGTGTGAATCACGGCTATTTGTCACGTGATTACATTCCCGCGATTGTGAAAGGCTACGCGGGCATCATCAACAATCTCATCAAACCTGACGGAAAAAATAGTTGGTCGCTCACGCAATGTTGTTCCGTCGCCGGTCTAGGCGGCTCACCGAGCAACGGCAAGTATCGCTCTGGCAGTTTTGATTATTACGTCGGCGAGCCGATTGTAAAAAACGATTTGAAAGGCGTCGGGCCGTTTATTCTCGCGGGCATTGAAATACAGTTACTTGACCGTGCGGACCGCAAATAACTCAGCAGTTTGTCGGCGTTTTATCCGACGCCTTAACTTAAAAAATAGTAACCATTACGCCCCGATTTCCTCTACCATTTCAAACATCATCCCCAATTTGAAACCATGAAAAGAAAATTGAACTATTTCGCGGCTCTCGCGGCAGCGCTGTTTTTGTTGACTGGCAAATCTGCCATCGCGCAAAGCAACGACTTCACGCCGAAATCCGTGCTTGATGCGATGCAGCGTGTCGCGGACTGGCAGCTCGCGCATCCGGAAACCAATCGCCCGACTGGCTGGATTTGCGCCGTCGGCGATGCGGGCATGATGGCGCTCGCAGGAATTTCCGGCGACGCCAAATACCGCGATGCGATGCTGGCGCTTGGCGAGACGAATCACTGGGAGCTGCCCGTTTTTCATGGCCGGAGATATCACGCGGATGACCAATGCATCGGCCAAACTTGGGCGGAACTCTATTCGCTCTATCGCGAACCCAAAATGATTGCGCCGATGCGCGAGCGATTTGACTGGATTCTCACCCATCCGCCCAAAGACACGTCGCTTGATTTTTCGCAGCCGGATCACGGGCAGGAATTGTGGTCGTGGTGCGACGCGCTGTTCATGGCGCCGCCGACGTGGCTGCGGCTTTACGCGGCGACCGGCGATGAAAAGTATATGAGCTTCGCCGTGACGAATTTCTGGCGCACGACGGATTTTCTTTACGACAAAAATGAAAATCTATTTTTCCGCGACAGCACGTTTTTCAAAAAGACCGAGAAGAACGGCCAGAAAGTTTTCTGGTCACGCGGCAACGGCTGGGTTTTTGCCGGCATCGTGCGCGCGTTGCAATACCTGCCGATGAACAGTCCCGAACGTCCGCGCTTCGAGCAATTGTTCAAGGACATGGCGGGAAAAATTCTTTCGCTGCAACAGCCGGACGGACTCTGGCGCGCGAGTCTGCTCGACCCGCAGGATTTTCCGACGCCGGAAGCGAGCGGCTCGGCGCTGTTCACTTACGGCCTCGCGTGGGGCGTGAATCAGGGCTTGCTCGACCGCGCGACGTTTGCACCCGCCGTCCGCAAGGCGTGGCCGGCGCTCGTCGGCTGCGTGAATGCCGATGGCCGGCTCACGCACGTGCAACCGGCGGGCGACCGTCCGGTGCAATTTTCGGCGGATGCCACGTCACCTTACGGCGGCGGCGTCTTTTTGCTCGCGGGCAGCGAGGTTTATCGGATGGCGGTTTTGACGCAACCCCGAAACAGCACTGGCACATTTGTCAAAATCAAGAATCTATCTCCATTCCGCCGTGATTGTGAAACGATTGAAATTGATTTAAGGGATTATCAAATGAATGCGGAAATTTCCCACGAGATCATTGCCGATGATTTGGTTGCAATGGACGGCGTATCGTCACGCATTTTAGATTCTCAAGCTTATTCCAAAATAGCAGCACGCGAACACGACCGTTTTTTATTCCAAGTTGACCTTGCTCCGAGTGAGACGCGAATCGTTAGAGTTGTTGACCATGAATCGTTGGCCGCCGTGCCGCCGCCCATCGTGAAGACGATGGCGCGTTATGTGCCGGAACGTTTCGACGATTTTGCGTGGGAGAGCGACCGCATCGCGCACCGCATTTACGGCCAGGCGCTCATCAAGGCCGAGGGCACCATCAGCAGCGGCGCGGACGTGTGGATCAAAAAAGATCGCGGCCTCATCGTGGATACGATGTATGCCACGAAACATTATCACGAGGACAACGGCTCGTTCATGGACGATTATCGCGTCGGCAAAAGCCGCGGCTGCGGCGGCCTCGGCATCTGGGACGGCAAAAAACTTTTCGTGTCGAGCAATTGGAAAAACTGGAAGCTCATCACCACCGGCCCAATCCGTTCGGAATTTGAACTGACTTACGACGCGTGGGACGCGGGCAATGGCCGCCAAGTTTCCGAGGTGAAACGCTTCAGCATTGACGCCGGCTCGTGGCTGACCAAGGTGACGAGCACGATTTCGAGCGAAGACAAATCGCCGTTGACCATTGGCGTAGGACTCGCCGAACGCGCGTGTCCGACCAACCGCGAGGAATTCATCGCGCACGATTTGACCGAAGGCTGGATGACGTATTGGCAACCGGAAGATCAGCCCAAGGGCATTACGGCGGTGGCAATTTTATTGCCAAAAAATTCGGTGAAAGAATTCACCAATGATAATCCCGCCATGCTGGACAGCGTGAAGCATGCTTACGTGAAGGAACCGACGCATGAAGGGTATCCGCCCATCCGCACGCAGCTCGCCGTGACGCAGATGGAAGTGGGTAAGCCGTTCAGCTATTACTTCGGCGCGTGCTGGGATCGCAGCGGCGATTTCACCAACCACGTCCAGTGGGAAGATTACTTGAAACGCTTCGCCGAACGCCGCGACCAACCGTTGCAAGTGACGGTGGGGAATTAAATTGCCCGCTGGGAAATTTATTTCGCGTTGGAAATGACTTTCATCGCCTACGCTGTGAGCGCGCTGATTTTCGCCCAATCTTTTTCCACGACTAATTTCTTTTCCGCCATCCACGAACCGCCTACCGCTGCGACTTGCGGAATCGCGAGATAATTCGGCAGCGTTGCCGCTGTGATGCCGCCGGTGGGAATGAATTTCACGCCGGTATGACCGAACGGCCCAATGAGTGCTTTGAGCGCGTTCACGCCACCAAAAGTTTCGGATGGGAAAAATTTCAGATGCTTCCAGCCGAGTTCCAGCGCGCGTATGATTTCGCCGGGCGTGATGACGCCGGGGAAAAGCGGAAATTTATTTTCATGTGCGGCCTTGGAAACAGTTTCGCTCAAGCCGGGCGAGACGCCGAATTGCGCGCCGGCGTCCACAGCTTGTTTCACTTGGTCCGCCGTGAGCAACGTGCCCGCGCCGACGATGGCATTGGGCAACGCCTTGCGGATGCGCGCGATGGATTCCGCCGCGCCCGCCGTGCGAAAAGTGACTTCGATGCAGTTCAATCCGCCCGCGAGCAGCGCTTCGGTGAGTGGCACGGCGTCGTCCGCTTTTTCGATGACCGCGACGCAGACGAGCCGTTGTTGGAGCAGGGAATCAATATTCATAATTGTGTTCAGATAAGTTTCGCAAATTTGGCGGTGGGTGTGAATACGATTTTGCTTTTTAATTTTACTGGTTGGATAAAAATGTTGTCGTAAATGTGGTTGTCAGATTTTTTCCGGTTGTCATTGGACAAATAACCCAACTCGTAGCAAAATAGATACAATATGAGCGATGAAGCCATGAGTAATTTTACGCCGCGTGCGCAGCAGGTGCTCGCGCTCGGGCGCAAGGAAGCCGACCGCTTGAATCACAACTTTCTCGGCACGGAGCATCTGTTGCTCGGCCTGATCAAGTTGGGGCAGGGCGTCGCCGTCAATGTTTTGCAAAGCATGGGCATTGACCTCGACAGCGTCCGCATCGAAGTCGAAAAACAAGTCGGCAGCGGGCCGGACCAGAAAATGGTCGGCAACATTCCTTACACGCCGCGCGTGAAAAAAGTCATCGCGCTCGCGCAAAAGGAAGCGAAAAATCTCAACCACACCTACGTCGGCACGGAACATTTGCTGCTCGGCTTGTTGCGTGAAGGCGACGGCGTGGCCGCAAAAGTTTTGCGTGCGTTGGATGTGGACATTGAAGAAGCGCGCCAACGTGTCTTGAAAGAACTTGATCCGAATTTTGCCGCGCAAGCTGGCGGCGAAGAACCACAACCGGACGAACCGTCTCCGGAAAAAGCTGGTGTCGCTGGCGAAAAGAAAGGTGAAGTCAAAACGCCGGCGTTGAAGGCCTTTGGTCGTGACCTTACGGAAATTGCGCGCAAGGGCGACATGGATCCGGTCATCGGTCGTGCGAGTGAAATCGAACGCGTCATCCAAGTGCTTTGCCGTCGCACAAAAAATAATCCGGTGCTGCTCGGGGAAGCGGGTGTGGGCAAAACCGCCATCGTCGAAGGTCTTGCCCAGGAAATCGTGAAGGGCAACGTCCCGGAAATTTTGCTGACCAAACGCGTCATTACACTCGACCTCGCGTTGATGGTTGCGGGCACGAAGTATCGCGGACAATTCGAAGAACGCATCAAAGCGGTGATGGATGAAATCCGTCGCGCGAAGAATGTGATTCTGTTCATTGATGAATTGCACACCATCGTCGGCGCCGGTTCGGCGGAAGGCACGATGGACGCGAGCAACATCATCAAGCCCGCACTGTCACGCGGCGAGATGCAATGTGTCGGCGCGACGACGTTGAACGAGTATCGCAAATATATTGAGAAGGACGCCGCGTTGGAACGTCGCTTTCAATCGGTAAAAGTTGAAGCGCCTTCGATTGAAGATGCCATCGCTATTTTGAAAGGTTTGCGCCACAAATACGAAGAGCATCACAAGGCGGAGTTCACCGACACAGCGGTTGAACAGGCCGTGAAACTTTCCGATCGCTACATCACCGACCGATTTTTGCCGGACAAGGCGATTGACGTTTTGGACGAAGCCGGTTCGCGTGCGCGCATCAGCACCATGACGCGTCCGCCGGAAATCAAAGCGCAGGAAGCTGAGATCGAAGTCATCAAGGGTAAAAAAGAAAGCTCGATCAAGAATCAGGATTTCGAGGGCGCAGCCAAAATGCGTGATCAGGAAAAACAGGCGAAAGATAAGCTCGAAACTTTACTCACAGAATGGCGGGCGAAGGGAGACGAAAAACGTGTCGTAGTTGGCGAAGATGAAATTTTGCAGGTCGTCGCCAAGTGGACGGGTATTCCGCTCAAACGCATGGGGCAGGACGAAATGTCGCGCCTGCTCACTGTCGAAGTTGAGATGGAAAAAGTTGTTGTCGGCCAGCGCGAGGCGGTTTCCGCGTTGTGCAAGGCGCTCAAACGTTCGCGGGCAGATTTGAAAGATCCGCGCCGTCCGATTGGAACATTTCTTTTGCTCGGGCCTACGGGTGTGGGCAAAACGCTTTTGGCGAAGACGCTCGCGGAACAGATGTTCGGCGACAGCAAATCGCTCATCCAACTCGACATGAGCGAATACATGGAAAAATTCAACGTGTCGCGGCTTGTTGGTTCGCCGCCGGGATATGTTGGCTACGAGGAAGGCGGTCAGCTCACGGAAAAAGTGCGGCGCAATCCGTATTCTGTTGTGCTGTTTGACGAAATCGAAAAGGCGCATCCTGACGTGTGGAATATGCTGTTACAGATTCTTGAAGAAGGAAAATTGACTGACAGCATGGGTCGCATCGTGAATTTTCGTAACACGATTATTCTGATGACGTCGAACGTCGGCTCGGACACGATTCGTAAATCATCCACGCTCGGCTTTGCGCCCATCACGGATGAGGCCACTTATGAAAAAGCGCGTGAACGCGTTTTGGAGGAAGCGAAGAAAACATTCCGCCCGGAATTTTTGAACCGGTTGGACGACTTGATTGTGTTCCGCACGTTCACCAAGCCTGACCTCATTGCGATTTTGAGCTTGGAAGTGGAAAAAGTATTGGAACGCTTGCGGAAGAAAAATCTCAAGCTGGAACTCGACGACAAGGCGAAAGATTTGCTCGTCGAAAAAGGCTACGACCCGCAATACGGTGCGCGTCCGATGCGCCGCGCGGTCGAGCGTTTCTTCGAAGATTCGCTCGCCGAGGAAATTCTCAAAGGCGTGCTCACGGAAGGCGGCTTGATACAGGTCACCGCCGACAAAGATAAGTTGCTCTTCAATCAAAAGCCGGCGGCAACCGAAGGTGCGGTTGCCAATTAAGGCCAAGTTGCATTTCAAGCCGCGTTGAAAAACGCGGCTTTTTTGTTGGCGAAATTTCTCCACAGATTTTACGCTGTCGCACACATGAAAGGCATAATCCTTGCCGGCGGCGCCGGCTCTCGGCTGTATCCGCTCACGCTCGTCGCAAGCAAGCAGCTCCAGCCGGTTTTTGATAAGCCGATGGTTTACTATCCGCTCACGACACTCATCGAGGGCGGCATCCGCGATTTTTGTTTAATCTCGACGCCGCAAGATTTGCCGCGTTTTGAACAACTCATCGGTGACGGCTCACGTTTTGGTGTCACGATTGATTATCGTGTTCAGGAAAAGCCAGCGGGCATCGCGCAGGCGTTTCTCATCGCGGAAAGCTTCATCGGCGCGGACAACGTGACGTTGATTCTCGGCGACAACATTTTTTACGGCGGCGATTCGTTCCAACGCGCGTTTGGCGAATTCAAATCCGGCGCGACCATTTTCGGCTACCACGTCAACGACCCGGAACGCTACGGCGTGGTGGAGTTTGACGCGGCGGGCAAGGCGGTTTCCATTGAGGAAAAACCGAATTCCCCGAAAAGCAATTATGCTGTGCCTGGACTTTACATCTATGATAACGAAGTCGTGGCCATCACAAAAAATCTAAAACCATCGGCGCGCGGCGAACTGGAAATCACGGCCGTAAATGTCGAGTATCTACGGCGCGGCACGCTGCGGGTGCAGCGGTTGAACCGTGGCTTCGCGTGGCTGGACGCCGGCACGAGCAGCAGTCTGCACGACGCGAGCGCGTATGTGCAGACGATTGAAAAACGTGCTGGCATCAAGATTGGCTGTCCCGAAGAAGCGTCTTTCCGCAGCGGACTCGTGTCGCTCGCGCAATTGGAAAGAATTGTCGGCGCGATGCCGAACTGTGAATACCGCGCGTATCTGGAAACCGAAGTTGTAGCCGAGGCGAAACGCTTGCAAAAATAATTATGATCTTACTTCTTGGTGCATCCGGCTACATCGGCGAAGCGTTTGCCACGGAATTGCAACGGCGAAAAACTTCGTTTATGTCTCTTTCGCGAAAGGAGACTGATTATACCAACTTTGAAAAGTTATGGGATTTTTTGGATGCAAATGAGCCCGAATTTGTCATCAACGCCGCCGGTTACACGGGCAAGCCGAATGTAGATGCGTGTGAATTAGACAAAGCCGGCACGCTGGACGGCAACACATTGTTGCCACAAACGATTGCGCATGCGTGCGCGGCGGCAAATATTCCGTGGGGACACGTTTCGTCTGGCTGTATTTATTCCGGCGCAAAAGTGTTTGAGAATGGAAAACTTCGCACGGAAAAAGATTTTACCAGGCCGGAATTGCGCGCGCTCGTGGAGCAAAATCCAGGAGCCATCCGTGGTTTTACCGAAAACGATACGCCGAATTTTTCCTTCCGCGACCAGCCGTGCAGTTTTTACAGCGGCACGAAAGCATTGGGTGAGGAAGCTATTACGAATATTGGTCAAAGTTACATCTGGCGACTGAGGATTCCGTTCGATGAATTCGACAACAAACGGAATTATTTGAGCAAGGTGCAGCGTTATGCGAAAGTTTACGACAATGTAAATTCGATTTCGCACCGCGCCGATTACGTAAAGGCGTGTCTCGACACTTGGGAACTGCGTGCGCCGTTTGGTATTTACAATGTGACGAATCCAGGCTTTGTGACGACTCGGCATGTGGTGGAAACTTTGGTCAAAATACTGAAGCTAAAACAAAAATTTGAATACTGGGCGAACGATGAAGAGTTTTACCACCTTGCGGCAAAAACGCCGCGTTCGAACTGCGTGATGGATGTTTCAAAATTATTGGCGGCGGGTGTGAAGATTCGCGGCGTGGAAGAAGCGCTGGAATATTCGCTTAAAAATTGGCAGCCGGAATAAATTTTTACCATGAATCTACTCATCACCGGCGGCGCTGGTTTCATCGGTTCAAACCTGATTCATCATGTCATTGACGACGCGCGTGTTGGCAAGCTCGTCAACTTGGACTGTCTTACTTATGCGGGGCGGCTAGAAAATCTAGAGAAGATCTCGAAGCATCCGAAATATTTTTTTGAGAAAGTAGATTTGCGAGACAAAGCCGCAACGCTCCAAGTTGTCGAGAAACACAGCATTACACATGTCATGCACCTCGCGGCGGAATCGCATGTGGATCGATCCATTACTGGGCCGGGCGATTTTATTCAGACGAACATCGTTGGCACATTTAATTTACTCGAAGCGTGTCGCGGGTTTTGGAATGGAAAATTTGATGGTAAAAAGTTTCATCACGTTTCGACGGATGAAGTTTATGGCTCACTGGGTGCGACCGGATTGTTTACGGAGACGACGCCATATGCGCCAAACTCCCCGTATTCTTCGAGCAAGGCTTCGAGCGATTTTCTGGTGCGCGCGTATCATCACACATATGGTTTGCCGACGGTCATCACAAATTGTTCCAACAACTACGGGCCATTTCAGTTTCCTGAAAAATTAATTCCCGTCGTCATTCAGAGCGTGTTGGCGCGCAAGAATGTTCCCGTATACGGCGATGGCATGAATGTGCGCGACTGGCTTTATGTGCGCGATCACGCCGAAGCTTTGTGGACGGTGTTGCAAAATGGAAAACTTGGCGACACCTATAACATCGGTGGCCATAATGAATGGGCGAATATCCATATCGTGCAGTTGATTTGCGACACGATTGACGAATTTGCGCCGCAACTTGGTGGTAATTCACGTTCGCTTATCACCTTTGTTAAAGATCGCCCCGGCCATGATCGCCGCTACGCGATTGACGCGACTAAGATTGAGCGGGAACTCGGTTGGACACCCGCGCACAAGTTTGAAGATGGCATTCGCGAGACGATTGGCTGGTATCTTGATAATCAAGACTGGGTGAAATCAGTTTTGAAGAGATAATTATCTGAACGCGTTCGTCTGTCGTGCCGTCCAACCGTCAATTAAATGATATCTCATGCTAAAAAGTTTTTGCCGGTAATTTTACTGCTCAGCTGTATTGTCTTCACACATGCTGGCGTGTCGACAAATTCCCTCGTTTGGCAAACTGCCGCCGACAATGTCAGCGCCGATATTCGTGGCGAGTCGCTCTGGCCGCTGCTCACGGACATTGCGCACCAGACCGGCTGGCATATTTTTGTCGAGCCGGGGATTGACGCAAAAGCCGATGTAAAATTTTCCAATCTCCCGACAGGTGCTGCGTTAAGAAAATTGCTCGGTGATTTGAATTTTGCTTTCGTCCCCAAAACTAACGAGGCGGATCACCTCTACGTTTTTGCCACGACGATTCGCGCCGCGACCCAACGCGTGAATGTCGCGACGACCAATAAAACCGAGGTTGTGAAGCACGTCGCCAATGAACTTATCCTGAAGGTTAAGCCCGGCACTGACATTGACGCACTAGCGAAAGCACTTGGCGCAAAAATCGTCGGTCGCGACGACAAGTTGGGAATTTATCGGTTACAATTTGGCGATGCCGCCGCCACGGACGCTGCTCTGGGACAATTAAAATCTAATTCCGACGTGGCGACGGTGGAATATAATTACATACTTGATCCACCGAGTGCGCCGCAGCGAATTTCCAATGCCCCCAATGGTCCGGTTTCGCTCACGCTCAATCCGCCGGGGGATTCAGGCAAAGTTATTGTTGGACTGATAGACACGCCGGTGCAATCGCTTGGTGCGGATCTCGACAAGTTTTTACTCAAACCAATTTCCATTGCTGGCGATGCGAATTTGAGCAGCACCGACCCGACGCACGCGACGAGCATGGCCGAAACAATTTTGCGCGCGATGGCGGCGCAGGGTGGCAGCACGTCCGCGCAAATTCTGCCGGTGGATGTTTACGGCAACAGCGAAACGGCGACAACGTGGAATGTTGCGCTCGGCGTGCAGGCGGCCGTGAATGGCGGCGCCACGGTTTTGAATATGAGTCTTGGTGGCACGAGCGAGAGTGCGATTTTGAATGACGTGATTCAACAAGCCGAGGCAAAGGGCATTGTGATTTTTGCGGCGGCGGGTAACCAACCGGTCGCTACGCCAACCTATCCGGCGGCATTGTCAGGTGTTATTGCCGTGGCTGCGACGCAGGGTAATCAACTTGCGTCCTATTCTAACTACGGAAGTTTCATTGCCATTGCGTTGCCGGGCGCGAGCGTGGTTTATCTTGGTAGTTCGGCATTTGTGGTGCAGGGGACTTCACCGGCTACGGCTTACGCTACCGGCATTGCGGCGGGCGCAAAAAGTGGCAGCAATCAGACGTGGGGACAAATTTTGGCGGCGATGCAGCAGAAATTTCCAGTCCCTGCGAAATAAAACGTTCACAAGAACAACTTTGCCCGACGCGAGGGCTTTACTCCTGACTCATCACTGCTTACTTCAAGCGAGGTTTAATGCGACTGACAACCGTATTTGATGAATGTGCCGAGAAATACGCCGACGGCGGCGAGGAGTAGCCACGGACTGCCCTTAAGCAATTCGAGGATGCCCCAACTGACGAAGAAGGCGAACAGCACGAATGTGAATATGGCCAGAGCAAATTTCATTGGCGCGCATTGTAATGAATTTGCTTCCGGGCGCAAGTGGCTGGATTCTCCCAAAGATAAAATTAGATATCTTCGGCATTGAAACCAGACGTAGATTGTCTATTATGCGCGTTCCAATGGTTCGGGGCGTAGCGTAGTCCGGCTAGCGCGCTTGCTTGGGGTGTAAAAAAGGGCACTTTGGCCAGTTTTAGCTGTGATTTGAAATCATTGATTCCCCCAATAGTGACAATGGTTTTATTCGTTCTTGCCTTTGCCGCGTTTGCATATCAATGGCTATAAAAAGTGCATATAGTATAGAACATCAGTATAGAAAACCCTGCGCCATCGTATTCAAATCCTCACGCCACGACTGTGCTTTTGCTCGTGATTGTGCGTAAGCTCTTGCTTTTGGGAGACGGCTTGTGTTGTGCATTTATGGATGAATGCGTCGGCCACGAGGCTCAAGTCTTGTCCGGGAAATTTCTCCGCCAGAAATTCCTTCACCTGCAAGGTCAGGTCTTCCGTCCAAACCTGCAATGCCTGCCGTTGCCCCTGGGTGAACGATTTTAACACCTCGCCCGCATTCCAACCCCGGTTCCAAATTTCATTCGTGCCGTGCGCCGGGAAATGCTCCACCACCGCATATTCCGCCCCGTATGAGATTGGCCGGTGGCAGAAATGTATGTTTTCCAGGAGATCAGCGTTCTTGTGCCATTGCCTGCCGTCGTCGGCTTGAATGACGTTCTCTTTGGGTGTGGGCTTGGTTGTGGCCATGTTTGCCGCCAGCGCGATTTTGTCAGCGTCCCGCTCCAGACGTTCAACCGCTGCGCGGCTGGCCGGGAATTGCTTCAGGTGTTCGGAAAAGTGCCGGACGGCTTCGGCGTGGGCCTTGTCCTCCAGTTCGGTCGGGCGGCGATTTTCAAATGGATTGGTCATAGATACCTCATTCGGTTGCCAACAGCTTCAACAGTTCGGTGCGCGGGACAAGCAGCTTGCCGCGCAACGCCCGGCATGGTTTGAGTTTGCCACGCTGGATGAGCCGGTAAACGCTGAAATAATTCACGCCCAGCATATCGGCGGCTTCTTGAATCGAATACGCCAGCCGTTCGGGCGGCTTTGAGATGGTGGGTGCTTCGGCTGGTGTTTCGTTATTCGGCATGGTTTCCATGGGTGCTCCATTTCAGGTTGTTTCAGATTCCGTTGCGAAGTCGTGCAGTTCCTGGGGAATGTGTTGGTGGATGGTTTCATCCATCGGACGTCGCCAGTCAATTTCGGGATAAAGCTGACTGTGCTGAACCCGCAGCGCGGCGGCGACGATTAACACGTCAAAATCGGCAATGCCGATGGTGCCGGCTTCGATCTTGGAGACGGTGCTACGGGTGGCGTTGTGCCACCCGGCCAACTGCAACTTGACGGCAAGTTGCTCCTGTGTCCAGCCGAGTTGCCGACGCAGCGTGAAGACTTGCCGCCAGACTAAATTCAGTTTTTTCATTCCCACTGATTCAGATTCTCATGTGCCGCAATCTTGGTTGTGTGCTTTCCGCACAAGATGTAGCCCACCGATTTAACTGCAAATTCGTTTGGCAGGTTGTAATGAAATCGTTACAACTCTTGCCTTGGCGTTGGCGTCGGTTATTCACAAATACGTTTCTCCGGTTCTACCGCAAATTCGTTTGTCAGGTTGTTATGATTTCATAACAACTTGCATTTCGTTGTTTGCGGCGATGCTTCATGGTTGCGTTTGCGTCAAACTTGGAACGCACGCCGGCCAATGCCGGAACGAAGTGCATTTCGACAAGTTTACCCAAGGCGGAAACAAGTCCGCAGCTAGGGAAGTATTTTTGTGGGGTCATCGAGCCGACCGCAAACCGGCGGTCCAACTCTCACCAAGGAAGCCTCAATTGAGGGGCGCTTTCGCTTTGCAGGCAAAAAGCCTGGCCTATGGTAGGCGAAGATTTGACCGGACGACGGCATGGGCGTTCAACAAAAAATGTAACGGCAGGGCAACGCGCTCAAAACCATGCAACTCGCGGGACGGAAAAGCGGCAGGCGATGCGCGGCGCATCGCGATGCTGCCCGGCGCGGCAGCCAGAGCGCCTATAAAGAAAGACTGCGACACTCGACCGCGCGGCGCGGCAACAAAGGTTCGGACACCCTTCCGCAAAACCAGCAACGCCACCCTAAAAGCCGCCTCTGCTTTTGGCGAACAACCTGTGACCGTGGTGCGCGGCAACGAACCAACCAAATATCGGCACACGTCCGACGCGATTTCGTTTCCTGTCCGGTTGGTGACGACGAACGGCACGACGTTCGGAGCGGACACCCAATAAAAATTCGCTCACGTCCGCTCCGGTCGGCGGGACGGGCGGCGGCACGAACCGTCTAATTTTCAATAAAGCGAAACAGGCGGGTTGCTGGCAGGGTGCTTGCCGATTCAGCAATGCACCATGACGGCAACCGGCCTGCGAGCGTCCAGCAGCGGATACGCCGTCATCATTCAGGCGTAACTGCGCTCAGAGTTTCGTTACTATTGCGATAATCCAAGTCTCGGCTGGCCGTCACCGGTCGTGTTCTTGCTCCGTCCACTTTGATTTGCCGCCGCTGGCGGCGATGTGGGCGCGGCGGCACGTTTGCTTTGGCTGGCTCCGCGCCGCTTGGCGGCTCCCTTGCCGCCCGCCGTCCAGCGGTTCAAGCATTCGCGCACCCGCGCCGGATTCACCGGCACTCCGGCGGCTTTCAATTCTTCCGCAAGCTGCTGGCTGCTCCAGCCTTTGCGGTGCAATGCGATTATTCGTTCACGCAACGGTTCCAACAGGTCAACGGCGGTCTTCCGATTTTTCGGCGGCTCGCGTTGCACCAGTTGTTCCAGTTTTTTATCCAGCGTTGGGTAGTCCAGTTTCGTGGCGATTTGTCCGTAATCAATGCGTTTGCTCATAATGTTTTTCCTGTTCCTTTCATGGCCGATGATTCGGCGGCGCGGTGTTCAAGCCGTGTGGCGGTTGCCGATTTATCCAACGGCAACTTGACGGCTTTTGTCTGGTTCACGGCGACGACGTTTCGTCCGATTGCGTTTAGCTCGCCGGTTGGTTTTCCGTCCGGCTTGGCGACGAGCGGCCAAGCGAGTCGGCTTCCGGCACCGCGCCCACTGGCGCGAGGCGGGGTAAGTGTCATGGCATATATTCCGGTTTCCATTGTCAGAAACCGCCCATTTATTTCATTCACCAGTGGCATCCGAGATTTCGGTTTATACGGCATTTCACTTCGTCTAAACCGTAGCATGGGCAGGGTTGGCGATTGCACTTCCACAGGTGCAATGCGCTTTGAACTTGGTGCTACCGTTTCAACCATGATGACGGGAATTCTAGCTGAAACCGGAATATCAGGTTGTGAGGAATTCATCACAACCTGTTGGCAGATTTTCCCGTAACCTCGTGATTTATGTTTAGCGGCATACCACAGAAAAATCGGGCGGGTGCGGAGTCTTATTTTGACGAGCATCTTTCCCAAAACGATTATTACACGCAGGGAGAAACTCAACGCGGTCAATGGCTGGGCATCGGCGCGGAACGGTTGGGCTTGCAAATGGGTGGCGTAGTGACTCGTGAATCGTTCCTGCACCTCTGCGACAACCAGCATCCATTGACGGGCGAGCAATTGACACCGCAGCATTTCAAGGAGCGAAGGGTTTATTTCGACTTCGTGTGTTCGCCGCCCAAGTCCGTTTCGATTCTGGCCGTCACCATGAATGACCGGCGTATCATCGAGGCGCACAAGGAAGCCTCACAGTTGGCGATGCGTGAACTCGAATCGTTCGCCGCTGCCAGAGTCCGCAAAGGTGGTATTCAGGAACAGGATCGCACCACGGGCAACCTCGTCGGCGCGGACTTCCTGCATACCACGTCACGCGCACTTGATCCGCAATTGCACACGCACTTCGTCCTATTCAACTGCACTTGGGACAAAACGGAAGGGCGTTGGAAGGCATTGCAAACGGGCGATATGTTTGGGGCGATCAACTACGGCACGGAAGTCTATCGCAACGAACTTGCCAAGCGTCTGCATCAAATCGGTTATGTCACCCGGCGCACCGGCTCGGCGTTTGAAATTGAGGGCGTTGACTCCAAGCTGATTGAACGATTCTCGAAACGCTCGCAACAACGCGACATGGCCGTGAAGCGACAGGAAGACAAGCTCGGTCGCAAGCTCACCAAAAAGGAAGTTGCCCATGTCGTCCACCAGTCGCGGCCAAAAAAACTAAAGGGCGTGTCCGATGAACAGGTGCGTGACCAGCAACTTGGCGAGATTGGTTTCTTTGAAAAGCGGGTATTGCGTCAAGTGGTCGCCGCCGCCGATGGCAAGCCCAAAGCTTTCGCCCAATATGTCAGGCCGGATGATGCCCTCGCGCACGGCCTCGCCCATGTCTTTGAACGCCGCTCGGTCGCCCCGCAGCACAAGATTTTGGAAGCCGCTCTCATCAAGGGTTGCGGTCAACTGAACTTGGGACGGCTGAAAGATCAACTTGCTGCCGATGACAAGTTGGTGAGGGTCGGTTCGGAGTTTTCCACGCGGGAAATTTTGTCCAAGGAGCTTTACCTGATTCGTGCCGTCAATGCCGGTGTCGAGGCGGTCGCGCCCTTCGTCCACCATTACGAGCCAGCCGCCCATCTCGGCCTCGACCAGCGCAAGGCGCTGGCGCACGTCCTCACCAGTCCCGACCGTTTCACCGGCTTTCGCGGCCTCGCTGGTTCCGGCAAAAGCACGGCCTTGGTGGAACTGGCGGGCATTGTCCGCCGTGAGGGTTTTAAGCCGCTTTTTTGCGCGCCGACAGCTTCTGCTGCCGACACGCTTCGCAAGGACGGCATGGATGCCATGACGCTCCAAAGACTGCATGGCAGCTTGGCGGCAGGCGGCAAACTTTCCCCTGGGGTCGTGATTGTCCTCGATGAAGCCGGGGCGGTCGGCCTCGATGACATGGTGAAACTGTTTGAACTCGCCCGCCGCGACGATTGTCGGGTAATTCTGTCCGGCGATACCGGGCAACATTCGTCTGTTCCGCGCGGTGATGCACTCCGTATCATCGAGCAGTATTCGTCCTACCGTTTTGGCGAGCTGACGACAATTCGCCGCCAGAAGCCGGAAGCGTTCCGGCAGGTGGTTGAACTGGCCGCCGCCAAGCAAACCGACAAGGCATTTGCCAAGCTCGTCGAGCTTGGCGCGGTCAGCGAAATAGCAAATGATGCCGGACAGCTTTATCAACGAGCCGCCGATGCGTATGTGTCAGCTATCAAGCAGGGCAAATCCGCACTGCTCGTGTCGCCGACGTGGGCGGAGATTGATGCCGTCACCGAAAAGGTGCGCGAGACGCTAAAAGCCGGTGGCGAAATTAGCACGCAGGATGAATCCGTCGCCGTCTTTGATTCGCTGTCGTGGACGGTTGCCCAAAAGAAAAGCGCCCACGAATTTGAACCCGGCCAGCGTCTGCGTTTCGTCCGGCATACCAGAAAATTTGAGCGTGGCGAAACGGTGGAAGTGGTCGCCACGGTGGAAAATGGTTTGCGCGTCCGCCGTCCCGATGGCACGGAAGTGGATTTCATTCCCGCCAGCGCCGCCGCGTCCTTCGACGTGGGCGAGTCCCGCGAATTGAATGTGGCCGCTGGTGACTGGCTGCTGTTGCAGGCCAACCACGGCAAAGAGTTTATCAACGGCGAACGGGTGCAAGTGAAGCGCCTAGCAGGCGGGGCCATTGAATTGGCAGATGGGCGGGTGCTGCCGACTGGTTACAACGCCTTCACGCACGGCTACGCGGTCACGTCGCACTCGTCACAGGGCAAAACCGTGGATGAGGTGCTACTGGTCGCGTCTTCAAAATCCTTTCCCGCCGTCAACCGGGAACAATTTTACGTTTCGATCTCGCGTGGTCGCGAGCGCGTCCAGATTTTCACCGATGATTCGGAACTGCTCGCCCGGCGCGTCGCCGATTCGCACGAACGCAAGGCCGCCGTCGAGTTGCAGGCGTTGCGCGACGACTTGGCCAAGCTCGGTTTCAACCGCAAAGTGCAGGAAAAAACCTCGCCGCCACCGTCAACCGCTGCAAACCGTCCGGCGCGGCATTTCCGAGTCACCCGGCTGTCGCCCGTTCAAAAGCTCGCCCAAATCGTCGAGGACGTGCGCCGCTGGCTTGGCTTCGAACGCACGGCAACCGTCGCCAAGGAGCAGGCCGCAAAAGCTGAAGCAACCGAGGCCATGAAACCGGCTGAAACAATTTCACCTGCGGTAAAAGAAACGTCACGGGTGCGCCCGAACATCAAACTCAACGTGCCGCCGCCCCGCCGCTCGCGTGGCATCGGCATCTAACCATCAACTCCAAAACATCATGTCCACGTTCCTACAAGATAAATGTTACGAAACCGCCAACACCTATGCGGCCTGCATTGAGTTCCGCTTCGACGAGAATCATCGCCGCGCGTTTAACGCCAGCCAGTTGATTGAATTCTCACTTGATCCCAACCCCGCTGCCGACGCTGACAAGAATGAACCGCCGCAAAAAATAACGCTCGTGTTTTCCACCGCCGATGTCGTCATTCTTGGCTGGCGGCTCGGCCTTATCGCCGACTACCTGCGAGGGAACACACTTACCGCCGTTTGCATTTTACAAAAACGCTACGCGGAACTTGAACGCAACGTTGTTTATGTTTCGTCCATCACCATCAAGCCGGTTGCTAGAGGCTGAATGTGAATTATTGATGTGATCTGGTGGCAACCTTCATGTCACGATGTGCGCTTACATTCAAAAGCGCACACGAACTCGACATAGTCACGAACCGCGTTGATTGAGAATATTTTTTTTGCATCACTGGAACTGGCCTTGACCTCCCGAAGTCGTTTCTTTAACCGGGCGTTGGCCGCTTCACTCAAATCATCAAGTGGAAAGCCCTTGACTGACAACGCAAATTCAGAGCGGTCGGCAGGTCTGAGTTTTCTCGCGTCAAGGGCGAAATCGCTGGCCAGTTCGTTCCAAGCATTCTCAATGAGATTTCGGGAATATGGAAATCGTTGAAAGTCCGTGCGGTAAATCTCATCAAATGGCAGCGATTCCCTATGGCCTATGCGACGTTTAAGAATTCGTTCGGGCAATAACGCCGATAGCAACCCGCATATTTCACAAGCTCCTAAAAGAATCCAGCCGACGGAGGGTGTTTTCTCCGGCCTACTAGGAAATAATCTGGCGAGACCGAAGCGTTGTTTTCCTAGAAGCGTAAAATCGAACGACACCAATCCCGATAAAGCCCACGGCAAAAATTATCAGCGCCAGATTGGCCGGCTCCGGCACGGCAGTAATGCCCAGACTCCAGCTGTTCAAGGTCGCCTGGCCGCCCCCCGCCACTTCATCCGCAAAAAACAACGTCCAGGTTCCGTCTGCTGCCGAACCGCTGACTGCTCCCAGAGTCCCCGCTGCCTGAAAGGTTCCTGAAAAGACCGATCCCGGTGTTTCCGGCGTGGTCTGGATGCTCCCCGCCGCCGTGTCCGACAGCGTGACGTTCAAGCCCGAGCCACCGTAGCCGAAGGGATTGCTGATGGTCGCGCCCGGCTGGTTCAGCAACATCACCAGCGTTCCGTTCGGGGCCACCAGATACGCGTAGAGATTCCCGTTGTAACCCCCGCTCACGGACAAGTCCACCGTCAATCCGCCCACGGTGCTGCCGCCGGGGATGTCACTGACCGTTTCACTTATTGAAACGCCCACCGGGTTGCCATCGGGAATCGCCGTGCTTACGCCGCTGAAGGTTTCCGTGTAAAGTGCTCCACGGGCAACACCCGCGCCCAAAAGCATGGTCAGCAGGCCGATTATGGTTTGTGTTTTCATTTTTGCTGGGAATGTTTTTAGGTTATTGCCGCACGGTTCAGGGTTGCCATTTCAAGCGATAATACGCCGCCGATGGCGGCGTGCCGCCCAAATCGGTGAACGCGTCCGTCCCGTTAATTACGCCGTTGGTTCCCGCCGAATTGGTGGAAATGTCTATCCACACCGCCGGTGCGAGATTTGTTGCCCGTTCCAAGATGTAATTGAATCCGGGAATGCCGTAGGCTTTGACGACGTTGGTGGAGCCGGTGGTGATGCCAACGATGGAATTGGTGCCGGTGACACTGTTGTTAATCACTATGTTGATGTAGCCAGTGTTTGTGCCGCCGAAGCCGTCGGCGATGGTGTAGCTGATCTGATCGGCCACGTTTGGACTGTTGGTGTAGCCGAGGTAGGCGTAGGCGTTGGTGGTCACTATGCTGCCATCCAGATTCGTGGCCCAGTTCAACGCCGCCAAGTTGACTCCGTTGGTGCTCTGCATTGTCACCCCGGTCAAAGCAACAGCGTCACCATCCACGTCACTCCAGTTGGTCGCAATGTTTGAAAGCGAAATGATCAATGCCAAGCCGGCCGTCCGCGTGACCGTCATCACCGCCGCAATCGGCGGATGGTTCGCTGCGATTTCCATGATGCCGAGGTATCCAAAGCCACCGGTGAGCGCGTTCACTCCAAGTTGAATTTGTTTGCTGCCATCCGGCGTGATGCCGCTGAGGCTGGCGATGTTACTGTTGTTGCCATTGCCGCCGCCGTTGCCAATGCCCGTGCCAGAAGTAGTCAGGTCGTTGGTAAAAGAACCATTACCGCCGGTCGCGATAAAGCGGGTGACACGAGTTATGGTCGTGTCGCGCGTGCCGAAAAGCCGGAGCCGATAATTGAGGGTAGAATCCAGATTGGTGATGATGAATGATCCCGCCGTGGTCGTGGTAAAGTAGTCCTCGGTGGCGTTGGTGACCGCGAAATTGCCAAGCAACGCATAGCTTGGAGTCTGCAATCCACCATTCAGAATGCCATTGGCTCCCCATCCACTGGCACTTGAGTTAAGCCCAATCGAAGTGGAAACGGCACCGGTTGTAATGAGATTGGTGAGGCTAATTGCGGAGAGACCGCCGCCGCCGCCCGCGCCAACAAAGTTATTCCAATATTGGCCAAGATAATCTGGACTGGCTGTGACCACGCCGTTGGAACCATCGTTGGGACCGAAATCAACCAGGATAGTTTGGTGGACACCGATACCAGGCACAACCGTTGCGATACCGGAGTAGTTGCCACGTAATCCACCTTCCACGGCCGCCACGCGATAGTCATAAGACACGCCGGCAGTAAGGCCGCTGTTGGTGTAGCTGATTGAACCAGCTGGGAGCAGCACCACATCACTCCAGTTCGTGGTTCCGGTCACTCGGCGCTCAAGCTCAAACCCGCTTTCGGTAGTGCTGTTTTTTGTCCAAGTCAATTTCGCCGCTGTTCCCGACAAGGATAGTGCGGCCAAGTTGCTCGGCGGAGTCACGCTTGAAAGGGCGGTGATGTTGGCGGAATTGACCATCGCCACCGAGAGGCTTTGTGCGCGGTTAATGGCTGGGCTGTTGGAAGTGAATGACACATCATCCAGCGCTGCGCAGATTTCCATACTAGCCTGCTGCCGGCTTCCCTGCATCTGCGCCTGGGCTTCGCCCAGGTTCCAGGCGGAGCGATAGACGCACCAGTTTTGGAAATCCACCGTCGCTGGCGTCGCCGGGGCACCTGACGCTCCCGGCCCGCCAAGGTTGAATTGGGTCGGGACATATTGTTCGGCCAGACTGCCGATCTGCATGCCGTCCACAAAAAGCCAGGTGTTAGTGAGGGCGTAACGGAAGGATATCGCCACATCATGCCAGTCGCCGTTGGTTGCACTGATGGAAGTGGCGACGATTTGCTGGCCGTTCGTCGAAAAATAGACAATCTGCCCGTTCGTGATTTGAAGCGTGGCAAAGCCGGTGCCAGTGCCGATCGAGGCAATGGTGCCATTGTTCGTGGAACGAACACGGAAGGAGAGGGTGAACGAATGAACGCTATTTGTGGGTGTGAAGGTGATGGGAGCGGTCACGGCGGCATTCTGTGTCAACCGGGCAAAGTTCGTCACGGACGCAAGATACGGGCTGTTCGTCTTGCCCGAGGCAATGGCGTTGAATAGCGTGGGGACAAAGCTGTAATAAAATTCCTGATGGCCGGCGGTGTTGGGATGGATGGAGTCGAAATTAAAATTAGCGATGTAATGGCCGCTTCCGTCATCCAGCGCGCCAAGGAGGTTGTAACTGGGCACATTCCAACTGTTGATCGTCAGGTTCGCAGATTTAAGACAACCATATTCGCTGGCTGTGTAGTTGGTGTCGGGATAACAGCTTCCGAGGACTGGGTAAAACCCGTTGCTGCGGCACTGTGAAATCAGGTTCGTCAGGTTGGTCAGGAAGGTGGAAACCGTGCCGGCGGGATTGGGCGATCCAGCCAAGCCTTCATTATTGAGACCGAAGGCCAGCATAACGTAATTCGGGGCCACCGGCACGACATTGGTCGGGAAACTAACCAGCCCATTGCTCGTATCATATCCGGGAGTCGAATTATTCGTAACATACCAGCCGTTGGCCCCCAAATAAGAGGTCAGGAGGCCGGCGTATCCGTTCGCATACGAACCATTGGTGAAGCTGCCGCCGGCGTTCCAGCCTTGGGCGACAGAGGAACCATACACTTCGATCACGTTGGTTATGGCACCGATGATGTTGACTGTGACGGTGGCGGTATTTGTGAGGCCATTTCCGTCAGTAATGGAGTAGGTGAAAGTCTCAGCACTATTGTTGGCCGGCAAATATATGTTGCCCGCATCCGAGGTGACAGCCCCGTTGGTGGAACTGTAGTTAACAAATAGCGGCACGTCCCCGTCGGGATCGGAATCATTAGCCAACAGGCTGGCCTTGGAGATGGTGATGGGGGTGCCCGCCGCCCGCAAAAATGTGTCATTGTTTGCCACCGGGGGGTGGTTGACGGAAATCTGCATGCAGTTCAAGTAACCGCTGCTGGCGGTGGTCGTCCCGAAGTATTTGACATACAGACTGCTGTTCTTCTGCGGCGCGAGACCGGTGATTGTAGCCACGGTGTTTGAATTGTGATTGCCATTGATCCCGACGGTGAGATTGGTCGAGGCGACCAGATTGGTATAACCATTATCGGTGTAGACCGCATATTCGGTCACGTTGTCAGTATTATATTTATGCGAACCAAAGAAAGTCAGGCTGAAGTTCTGGCTCGAATTAAGGCCGTTAAGCTCGAAACTGGAAGAAGTATAATAATTATAAACGGCTTGCTTGATGCCCAGAGTGCCGAGGGCAACCGGGTCTATCACACAAGCATTGGGATCTTGAACCGCTCCCGATGGGCCGTTATAATAATCCGCCCCACCTGCGGTATCAAACCCAAAACCTATGGGCGTCGAGTTGTTCGCCAAATCATTCACGTTGGCGTAATAAGCTCCGGACCAAACACTGTTCCAGTAATGGCCGTTGACATCCGGATTTGACACGTTGGTTCCCCGGTAGCTGCTGTTATTTCCGAGGTGAATCAATATTTTCTGATGAGTCAATCCGGTATTAGGGTAAACATAAACAATCACGTTGGTCGAAGTCAGACCCGGGGATGAAAAGGTCAGGGTGACCAGTCCTGAATTGGTCAGAGCCAGACCAGAAAAGGTGGCCAGGCCACCTGAGGCGGTCACGCTGGTCGGGCCCTGCACCGTGCCCGAACTCGCTGTAACCGTCACCACCGCACTGGTCGAGACCAGATTGCCCAGCGCATCCAATATCTTAATAACGGGCTGCACCACAAAGAGATTGCTTGCCAGAGCCGTCGTGGCCATGGACTGAATGCCCAACTGTGTCGGCTTCATCAGCACGGTCACTGCAGCGGTATTGGTAAGACCGTTCCCGTCGGTAATGCTGTAGTTGAAAGTCTGGGTCGTATTCGTGCCGGGCAAGGTGATGCTCGTGGCATTCGTTGTAACGCCGGCGGGCAATGAACTGAAACTGACGAAAACCAGAGCGTCTCCATCTGGATCCGTATAGTTGGCTAACAGGCTGGATGTGTTAATCGTGATTGGGGATCCCACATCTCGGCTAAAAGTGTCGTTATTCGCCACCGGCGGCTGGTTGACCATAATGGCGAGAATGTTCATGTGGCCGCCGGAACCCGAATAAGTTATAGTGTCCGTAAGCTGATTGTTGCTATCAGGCGCAATCCATGCGGTGCTCACGATGTTGCTATCATTGCCAGAATATGTGCCATTGGAACCGATGCCCGGACCGCTAGTTTTCATGATAACAATGTTCGTCACATTTCCGCTCACGACAGAATTGGTTGTATATCTTGCAGCGACCGAATCTGTGCGCGAGCCGAAGAAAGACAATCGGTAGGTATTGGTCGAAGCCAACCCGACGACTTTGAATTGTGGAATAATTGCGGTATTGACGAAGAAATAATCTTCTGTCGCAGTCTCTAAAGCAAAATCACCGAGCAACGATGCGGACGGACTCACGCCATTGCCGCTCCATAAACCTCCGTTAACCGGACCATTGACGCCAGACCATGATGCGGTATTTGTCACCCCAATGGTCGTCGCCACATTGTTTGTGGTTACCAGATTTGTGATGACACCACCCACGGCAGAATTGGTGAAATTATTCCAATAAACATTCACATAAGGCGAATAGGTAGCCGGACTGGCGGTTGTCACACCGTTTCCGGCGTTTCCCGTGATGCTGTAAACGGCGGCTGAAAAGTGCGGCGGGGTCATGTGTGTGACGGGGCGGTTCAAAAGTGCGGCATCTTCATCAACAATGAAGCATGTATCGCAATATGAATGACTGGGCCGAGATTCGCAGAAGAGTGTTGGTGGATGGGGTTAGTCGGCGGCAGATTCTCCGGGAGACGGGGATGCACCGACTGACGTTGAAGAAGATTCTGGAACACAGTGAGCCGCCGGGCTACCGGCAGCAGCAGCCACGACCGCAAAAGAAGCTGGGGGCTTTCATCGAGCGGATTAAACAGATACTCAAAGACGATCAGGCCTTGCCGCGCAAGCAGCGGCACACGGCCAAGCGGATCTGGGAACGCCTGCAGGAAGATGGTTTTACCGGCGGTTATACCGTGGTGAAAGACGCGGTGAGGGAACTGACGCAAAAGACTCAGGAAGTATTTGTGCCTTTGCAGCATCGTCCGGGCGAGGCGCAGGTGGACTTCGGCTACGCGCTGGTAAAGGTCAACGGCCAGTTACGCAAGGTGGCATTCTTTGTAATGGCGTTGCCGTATAGCGATGCGTTCTTCGTGAGGGCGTTCGAGCGCGAATGCACGGAGACCTTCTGGGAAGGTCATGTGCAGGCGTTCGAGTTTTTCAAGGGTGTGCCCAATCGGATCACCTACGACAACACGAAGGTGGCGGTGAGCAAGATCAGCGGCAAAGAGCGGCAGTTGACGCACGGCTTTCTCCACCTCAAGAGTCATTACCTGTTTGCCCATCACTTCTGCCGGGTGGCGCGTGGCAACGAAAAGGGCGTCGTTGAGGGACTGGTTAAGTTCACGCGGTCGAACTTTTTTGTGCCGGTGCCGCAAGTGCGAGAACTGGCCGAACTGAATGATTATCTTCTCCAGCGCTGCAAGGATGATCAAGGTCGCCGGTTGCGCGGCCAGCCGGGTTCCAAGGCGGAGTTGCTATTGGTGGATCAAAAAGCCTTCCTGCCGCTGCCGACCACACCGTTCGAGTCCTGCCGCAAGGTTTCAACGACGGCCAGTTCGTTGTCACTGGTGCGCTTTGATAAGAACGATTATTCGGTGCCGGTGCGCTGGGCGCATCACCCCATCGTGGCCAAGGGCTATTGTGATCAGGTGGTGCTGTGTGCTGATGGCAGCGAGGTGGCATGTCATGCTCGGATTTGGGATGACGAGCAGGTTTGCTTTGACCCCTTGCATTATCTGGCGTTGCTCGAGACCAAGCCAGGAGCATTGGATCATGCCCGGCCGCTGATGGGCTGGACGTTGCCAGAGTGTTTTGCGTTGTTACGCCGTCGGCTGGAAGCGGAACGGGATGGTGACGGCACCCGCGAGTATATCAAGGTGCTCCGGTTGCTGGAGAAGCATTCGTTACCGCAGTTACGGCGGGCGGTGGAACAGGCACTGGCAGTTGGAGCCATCACCCGCGATGCTGTAGCGCAGTTCCTTTATCCTCGGGAAGACTGGAGTGCCACGCTGTTCTCATTGGACGGCCATCCGCATCTGCGCCACGTTCGCGTAGCCGCGCCGAATCTGGCTTCTTACACGGAACTGGTCGGAGGTGTGGTATGAGTAAAAATCCATCCGTGCTTCTACTGGAGCATCACTTGAAGGAACTAAAGCTGCCGACCTTCTTGCGCGACTACGATAGTGTCGGAACCGTGTGCAGTCAGGAACGCTGCGATTACCCGACGTATTTGCTGCGATTGGCCGAACGGGAGTTGATTGATCGGGAACGCCGCGCCACCGAACGGCGGATTAAAGAAGCAAACTTCCTGGTGTTAAAAACCATCGAGACCTTCGACTTCGCCGCCCAAGTCTCAATCAACGAACCGTTGGTGCGGGAACTTCTGCGGGGCGAATATATCAGCAAACGCGAAAACCTGCTGCTGGTCGGCAACCCCGGCACGGGCAAAACTCACTTGGCGACCGCACTGGGCTTCGCGGCCTGCACCCAAGGCAAACGTGTGCGCTTCATGACCACCACCGGACTGGTGACGCAGTTGCTGGAACAACGGGAGACGCGAACCTTGCAACGACTCCACAAACAACTGGAGCGACTGGATGTGCTGATCTTGGATGAACTCGGTTACGTCCCGTTCTCGAAGACCGGGGCCGAACTGCTCTTCGATGTGGTCAGCCGAGCCTATGAACGCACCAGCCTGATCGTCACCACCAATCTGCCCTTTGAACAGTGGACTGAAGTTCTGGGCAGCGAACGGTTGACGGGCGCACTGCTAGACCGTCTGACCCATCAGGTTCACATCCTGGAAGCCAACGGCCAGAGCTTTCGGCTGACGGATGCCAAACGCCGGCTGAAGCGTAAGTAAATCAAACGAACCTTCGACCGCAGGAGGGGGCGAGCTAAAGGCTCGAAGCTCCCCCTCCTGCTGCTTCTACCTCGAAGCGGAATCAACAGCTTGACGAAACCCTGAAAAAACAGTCTTCTTTGCCCGGAAGGTGCAGCACTTTTCGAGCGCCACCCGCCGCACTTTTCAACCGCCGTTTACAGATGCCGCCGCAATCAATTAAAATTCGTGGATGATCCGCAACGGCAAGGCTCGAGGTGAGCGCCAACGCAAGGGTCACAAGAACGCCCGCAGAGAAACTTTTTATTTGCATAGTTATTTTTATGGTCGTTGGCTGATTGTGTGCGGTTGATGGGCAATTTTGGAAATTGTGGATTAATCTACGCCATTCTCGCCAAACTGACAGTCGCATGAAACGGTGACATGATTTTACAACTGCCAGCGCACAGGCTGATTTCGCGGAGGGTTACGAGTTGAACTGTGATCCAAATATGAAGGCCACTTTAGAACAACCGCACTGCAAATCCCCGTGATTTTCTTACAAATGGAAATTGTAAAACTGGTAAACCCCGACGGAATTTGTGGAATTCAGCAACGCCGTGCGAATGGTTGAAACGGTCAACTGCTGCACGCTACCGTCGCTAAAGGCGATATTGCCTGATTTTGAGTGAAAATCGCTCGTCCATGCCCACGTCACGGCCAGAGCCGGCTGCAACTGTTGCATGGTGGTGAAAGAGGGCGTCGGTGCGGCAGCGCTGCTGCCCGCCGTGCCGTTGGCGATGCTGTTGTCCCCAGTAAGGATGATTTGCGGATCACCTTCCGTGGCGTCACCATTGATAAAATAACTGATTTTCGTGGTCGGATTCCCCGCTGTCGGTGTGGCATTGCCCAGGAAATCTGCATCTGAAAAATTGGTAGCATACCCAATACCAGCCGTGTGAAGGTTGTCGGACGGGCAGAAAACGATTTTGGGCGTGCTCAATTCATTCGACATAACCTGAAACGCCTTCCCAGGATTATAGGCGATATAGCCCACGCCAGAACCAGTCCAGCCGCTTGCCTGAGTAAACAGATATTCTTTTGCGCCACCAGAACCGGTGGAAACAGTCATCGGATATTTGCTTCCGTTGTCATCGCTCCACATACGCAAGGCGAGGCCGACCTGCTTGAGGTTATTGACGCAACTGATTTTTTGCGCCTTCTTCTTGGCAGCCGCTAGTGCGGGCAGGAGCATGGCCGCGAGAATCGCGATGATGGCGATGACGACGAGAAGCTCGATGAGCGTAAATGCTTTTGTTGCCTGTTTTTTCATAATCATTATCCTTCTGTTCGATTTCATTCCGGTGAATATGCCTGCAACATAAAACAACATTTCATTTCATGATAGTCGCATAAAACGGTGACGCCGGTGTTTCACAGATTTGGCAAGCAGATTTCCAGAAAATGCCGGAGAAGTTCTTTGAATGCTTAGCCGCTAATTAAATTGCACTGACTCATTTTTCAGCGGTTGATTGCCATCCCGTTTGGCGCTTCTTTCTGGTTGCGCATTTCCAAATTGGCCATCGAAGGCTCCCGTTGAATGGTAAAGCTGGAGGAGTTATTTACTTGTTCTACGATTCTTGAGTGGCGCAGGTTAAAGCTTCCGCAAACATCGTTTCTAATCCACAGGCCATGTCGGTTTTCGGCACCGATGCCGTAATTGGGAATGTTCACGTTGGCGAGAATGGCATTGGTAAGCATATTCTGGTTTTGGTCTTTGCCCGGCCCGACAATGCTCAAGCCATCGGAAATGCTGTCTTTGATGTTTAGATCGCGGATATCCACGCCAGAAATGTTCCGCCCATCCAGACAAAGTTGCAGGGCAGCCCGCCAAGTCCGCCACGGATCGAATCCACCGCTGCGAATCAGGTCGCAACCTTGCACAACGGTCGTGCCGCTAAAATTATTATCAATGCCCCTGTTCGTATTCGCTGTTGGGAAAGTCGTGCTAAGTAAAATGGCGCAGCCGGTGGAGATGTCAGTGATTAGGCAATCCTCAATGTGGTTGCTCTTGCCGCCGTAGATGGCGGCACCGTTCGCAAGGAATGGCGATTGGGCCGTGCAATTGCGAATCGTGTTAAAACCTGGCTCGAACTCCTGCGGCGCGTGCGTTGCGGGCCAGATGGCGAAACAATCGTCGCCGGTGCCGCGTGCGGTGCAATTGCAGATGGTCGAGTGGCTCATGCCCACACAGAAGTTCACGCCGTCGGCAATGGTATTGCGAAAGCGGCAGCCTTCGACGACCAGATTGCTGGAGTTATTGACCCATACTCCGGTTTTGGTGTGCTCAATCCAGATCCGCGAGATGGTTGAATTCACGCCAAAGGTGTTGCCGATGCCGTCATTTGGCTCGTTGTCATTCCGATAATTTAGTTTTCCATTAATGGCAAAATCTGAAAGGTGAATGTTGCTGCCCTGGCCATTGAACCGGACACGCCCATTGGCACCGACATATTGCGCGGCATCGCCGACAAGGGTGGTATGCCACATGCCCGCGCCTTGAATCGTCATGTCAGATGGCACGTCAATGTCACCAGTAATCTTAAATGTGCCGGCGGGCAGCCAGACAGTTTTTGCCTCGCTTCTCGCGGCCTGAATACATTTTATCAAGGCGGTGGTATCGTCAGTTTCACCGTTGCCAACGGCACCAAAGCGGGCGTCAGTGATAGCGAGCGAATTCGTCGGAGCCATAAGCGGGGGGGCGATTGTTTCCAAGTCCACAAGATCAATGATGCAAGATGAAGCGGTGTCGCCTGTGTCCTTCTGCAATCGTAGAACGTCGCCCTTGGCGATGGACAAACCTTTTAATCGCACTTCATCAAAAAAATTTCTTGGATTTCCTGCCCTGGGATCGTTGCTGAAGGGATAATGACCGTAGAGCCACGAATACCGAGATGTGATTGGAACCGATTGAATTAATTTGCCATTTTGATAGAGGCTGATGGTTGAATCAATTCCGCCTCCATCCGGCGAGTCTGGCAGGCTGTAGCGCAAAATGAATGAATTCGCTGACTCCTTGGCCGAAAATTCCGCATACTGGCCGGTGGCTGCGAGTTTTACACATTTCTGGCCAGAGGACTCGGTTTCGACCAAGCTGGGATCATACTTTGGCCCCATTTTTTCGCCGGTGGTCGCCATATCTTCGGCCTCATAAGTTATCCATGGAATTGTTGCACCACGAAATACCGGGGCCGCGTGCAGCGATGAAACCAGTAAAATGATAATAAAAATCCGGAGAATCATGGTCACAGTTTATATTGTATTTCCAATTCTGTAACGTCGCCGATTCATGCGACAATAAAACGGATTGGCTGGCAACAGAAATACCAATGACGACCCACGATAATTATGGACGGTTCGACTCATTACTACCGGTGGACTGTTCCAGATTTAATGAAATCCACAATGGCCATGTGAACTGGATCGTTTGAGTGCTTGATATTTTCAGCGATGCTGATGTGGTCACGGTCATGAACGAGATGCGCACTGTAATTTGTGTTGCCGGCGGCGGCAAGCGCCGCCACGAGCAGTTGGTTCTCCTCGACGCGCATGGGAAAATCATGCTCGGCAAAGAAAATCAGCAATGGCGGTGTTTCCTTGTCGGCGTAATAGATCGGTGCCGCTTCGTCGGCTATTATTCTGTTTCGATTCAGTCCGCGCTCGGCGCGAATGGTGGAGTGTGTCGTGGTTTGACCGCTCACGGGAATCAGGCCGGCAATGGCCGATTTTGCGAACCCTTTTTGCTGAAGATACTGGCTATCCAATCCCAACATGAGCGTCAGATAGCCGCCGGCGGAATGACCGCCAATAAACACCCGGTTGGTGTCTCCGCCTTGAGCGGCGATATTGGTAATCACAAACGCAACCGCAGCGGCCGCATCGTCAAGGTAAGCCGGAAATTTTGCCTTCGGGCTGAGGCGATAGTTTGGCACTGCGACGGCGATGCCGGATTGCGCCAAGCTGTGCGCGATGTTCACCGTAAATTCCTCGTCTTTTGAACCGATTTCCAACCCTCCTCCGTGAAACCATACCAATGTGGGGAAGCTCTTTCGCACCGCCGGCAAATACAAATCTAACTTGCACCGTTCAATTTCGTAATCGCTCAGGGCATTGCTGGTTTTGTAAGCAAGATTCGTTTGAACGGTGATTGTTTGCAACACCGGTTCATCGGTAGAACCAATAGATAAACCCCCTCCGACGATTGTAAAAATGATCACCCACAGTGAAAGGAGGCGGCAGGGGCTGATGCCGGTCATAAACGCCAATATCGGTGACGAAAAGCATACTTGAATCGGGATATTTTTCTGACTCATACAAAACGCTTGGATTTGCCAAATCTTATGCCCGACACATTACCCCTGAAAGTCGCATGAAGCGGTGACAAATCCGCAATTTGACCATGGCAAAGCGAATATTATTTCGTTGGCCGACAAACGCAGAAATCAGAGGTGTCGCCTATTCATGCGACTGTGGCAAATCCCGCAAAGAGTCTAGCCTTTCACAAATCGCATTATGCTGAACTTTGACGCAGTCATTTTTGATATGGATGGCGTGATAACCCAGACCGCCTCTGTCCATTCGCTTGCTTGGAAGAAAATGTTCGATGAATACCTTCGCCACCGCGAACAAATCCACGGCGAACCGTTCCGCGAATTCACCCACGCTTACGATTATTTGGCATTTGTGGATGGTCGCCCCAGATACAAGGGTGTGGAGGCATTTTTGAATTCTAGATGCATCAATATTCCCTTTGGTTCCCCGGAAGACGAACCAAAAAAGGAAACGGTTTGCGGTTTGGGCAATCGGAAGAACGAATTTTTCAACCAAGTCGTAGAGGAGGATGGCGTGGGGCTGTATGACTCCACCCTGAAGCTGATCAACGAACTGCTCGCCAAAGGCATCAGGGTGGGGCTCGCCACTTCCAGCAAGAATGGCGACTTTGTGCTGAACAAGGCTGGTATCCTGCATCTCTTTGCAACTCGCGTGGACGGCATTGTCTCCGCGCAGCAAGGACTGAAAGGCAAGCCGGAGCCGGACATTTTCACCACCGCGTGCGGCAATCTTGGCGCAACGCCCGCACGAGCCATCGTGGTGGAGGACGCCGTTTCGGGCGTGCAAGCCGGAGCGAAAGGTAAATTTGCTCTAGTCATCGGCATCGCCCGCGAAAACAACGCGCACGAATTGAAAATAAACGGCGCGGACGTGGTTGTGGCAGACCTCGCTGAGACCAGTTTGGAAATAATCAATCAATGGGTCGCCGCCAAACAAGCGAAGTCGGTGCTGGCGGCTGCCTGAAGAAAACCAAAATGAAACTAAAACCACAATTAAGCTTCTGGCAGCTCTGGAACATGAGCTTCGGCTACGTTGGCATTCAATTTGGCTTTGCGCTGCAAAATGCAAACGTCAGTCGTATTTTTGAAACTCTCGGCGCGAAAGTTGATAACATACCTATTTTGTGGATTGCTGCTCCGGTGTCTGGTCTGATTATTCAGCCAATCATCGGCCACATGAGCGACAAGACGTGGAACCGTCTCGGTCGCCGCAAACCCTATTTTCTCGCCGGCGCAATCTTGTCGTCGCTGGCGCTGCTCATCATGCCCAACTCGCCAGCGCTCTGGGTTGCGGCGGGAACCCTCTGGCTGATGGACGGCTCTATCAACGTCACGATGCAGCCCTTCCGCGCATTCATCGGCGACATGCTGCCGGACGAACAGCGAACCAAGGGATTTGCCGTGCAAACTTTCTTCATCGGCGCCAGTTCCGTCATCGCCTCGCTGTTGCCATACGCATTTACAAATTGGCTGCACATTACCAACACCGCGCCGGAAGGTCAGATTCCGCCGTCGGTAAAATGGTCATTCTACATCGGCGGGGCGGTTTTCCTTGCGGCGGTGTTGTGGACAATTTTTTCGGTGAAGGAATACACGCCGGCGGAACAGGAGGAATTCAACGCGCTCGAAACTGATGCCGCCGCGAAGGAGAGTTCCGCGATTCAAATGAACACCAAAACTTACTACATCGAGGGCGCGGTGTTGGTACTGGCTGGCTTGATTCTTACTTATCTTGTAAAAAGCCTCGGCTGGTATCAGGGGCTTTATATTTTGTCGTTTGGCTTGGCATTCTATGGCGCGCTGCAAATCGCCGCCGCCAAGCAATACTCACAGGGCAAAGTGAACGCGATGGTGGAGATCATCTACGACTTGCAAAACATGCCCACCACGATGAAACAACTAGCGCTTGTGACCGTGTTCACCTGGTTCGCACTGTTCGCGATGTTCATCTACACCACCACGGCGGTGACGAGCTACCACTTCGGCAGCACGGATCCGAAATCCGACCTCTACAACAACGGCGCTGATTGGGTGGGCGTGCTCTTTGCGGTTTGGAACGCTACGGCGGCGGTGGTCGCATTCATTCTACCGGTTCTTGCAAGAAAAGTTGGCCGCGTGACCACGCACGTCGTCTGTTTGTTCATCGGAGGACTCGGCTTGATTTCCATGATGCTTTTTAAGGAACCAAAATTGTTGATTATTTCCATGATCGCTTCGGGAATCGCGTGGGCGAGCCTGTTGACGATGCCTTACGCCATTTTGAGCAGTGCTGTGCCGCACCGGAAAATGGGCGTTTACATGGGCATGTTCAATCTGTTCGTCGTCATCCCGCAAATTCTTGCCTCAGCCATCCTCGGCCTGCTCGTGCGCACTGTTTTTCACGGCCAGACCATCTACGCACTCGTCCTCGGCGGCGTCACGATGATTATCTCCGGCGTGTTGATGATGTTCGTCAAAGATTCCAAGAGCGAAAAGAATTCCTATGAAAAACCTGTGGCTGGTTCGCACTGACAAGTTCACCAATGAAAAAGAAGCCATCATGCGGTCTGGAAATGTTTTCCAGATCGCCAATGGCTATATGGGCTACCGGGGCACGCTCGACGAATTCGGGCCGGACGAATTAGTCGGCATCACGCTCGCAGGCCTCTTTGACCGCGTTGGTGATTCCTGGCGCGAACCGGTGAATGCGCCCAATGGCGGCTTCACGCAGGTCATACTTGACGGCAAAGTGATTTCGGCACGAACCACAAAAATCAAGAAACACAACCAGCGATTGAATCTCGAAAATGCGCTGTTTGAACGGGAAACAATTTTTTCGTCTCGGGGAAAAAATCTCACCATCAAGTCATCGCGCTTTTTGAGCGCCGCCAACCCTCATCTTGGCGTCGTCAAGTTCAGCCTTACGTGCGACAAGGCGTCGAAAGTTGTTATCCACACGGGAATAGATTTCAACATCTGGGACTTGAACGGCCCGCATCTGTTGAAGCTCGTGCCAAAGGAAAAAAGCGGCGTTCTGTCCATTTCTGGCGTCACGAGCGAAAGCGGCAAGCGAGTCGCGGCGGCTGAAGCCGTCGAACTAGATTTCGGGAAAGAAGCGCACGCGGTGCTGGATAAAAAAAATCTTCGCGTCATCACATTGATTGCCGAAGCCGGGAATACTTACACCTTTCAAAAGTTTTTTGCCGTCGTGACGGATAACGACCTTGTGAAGTCACCTAGCGAGGCCGCAAACAATTGCGTTGGCGAAGCGAAGACTCTCGGCTATGAAACCTGCCTTGCGCGGCACAACGCCGAGTGGTCAAAAAAATGGGAGGCGTGCGATGTGAAAATTGACGGCGATGACGAGGCCCAGCTTGCTTTGCGTTTCAGTATTTTCCAGCTGTTAATTGTCGCGCCGGTGAACGGTAGTGCCAATTCCATTCCCGCCCGCGCGTTGTCCGGCCAAGTTTACAAGGGCGCAATTTTTTGGGACACGGAAATGTTCATGTTCCCGTTCTTTCTCCATACCTATCCGGAAAAGGCGGTTGAACTAATGCGCTATCGCATCAAGACACTCGACGGCGCAAGGCGCAAGGCTCAGACCGAAAGCGTCGGGTTTCGGGGTGCGTTTTTCGCTTGGGAGAGTCAGGAGACTGGCGACGAAGCTTGCACCTACTTCAACATCGGCGACCCGATCACCGGCCGCGATTTGCGCACTTATTTTCGCGACAAGCAGGCTCACATCAGCGGCGACATCGCCATCGCCATGTGGGAATACTTCAAGCTGACCGGCGACGACTCACTGTTGCTGGATGGCGGCGCGGAGGTGATTCTTGAATGTGCGCGGTTTTATTTTTCATACGCTTATTTCAAGCCAGAGAAGAACCGCTACGAAATCCTGGATGTCACCGGCCCGGACGAATACCACGAGCGCGTCAACAATAACGCCTTCACCAGCATGGTGGCCAAAGCGACGTTTGAAATCGCCAACGCCACGGTGGCATATCTCAAGCGGAAGCATCCGTTGGCACTGGCGATCCTCGTTAAGAAAATCAAAATCGCTGATGAACTTCCGCAATTTATCGAAGCCGCCAAGCGACTTTACGTTCCGCAACCAGACAAGAAAACCGGCATCATTGAACAATTCGACGATTACTTCCGGCTGGAAGATGCGACGGTCGAGTCGGTGAAAGCTCGGAAGATTCATCCCAACGAATACCTTGGCGGCGGTCAAGGCGTGGCTGTCCAAACTCGTGTCATCAAACAGGCTGACGTGGTGATGATGTTAAATTTGTTCAAGGATCGGTTTTCCACGGCAGTCAAGAAAGCTAATTGGGAATACTACGAGCCGCGCACGGAACACGGTTCCAGCTTGAGCGCCTGCGCCTACGCGATGGTCGCGGCGGAATTTGGCAAGCTGGATTTTGCCTACGACTATTTTCTCAAGACGGCAAAAATTGATTTGGAGGCGAAATACAAGGTTTATGTCGGAACCATTTTCATGGGCGGCTCGCATCCGGCGGCCAACGGCGGTGCGTGGATGATGGCGGTGTTCGGCTTCGGCGGCGTGCAGGCCGGTGAGAATCAGGTCGTCATCAATCCGCGCCTCTACAAGAAATGGCGCAGTCTCAAATTCAAACTCATCCATCGCGGCGACCAATTTCAAATCGGAATTTCCAAGAACAGCGTGAAAATCACCGCCAAGGCGGACAACCGATTGAAACGCAAATTTGTGGTCGCCGGTAAAACTCAAAACATCGCGCCCGGTGCTTCGCTGGCGGTGAAGTATTGATCGGCAAAACCAGCGCCGCCAAATATTCATGAACACGCACTTCATCCGGTTCGCATTATTTCTTTCGCTCGCAATTTCTCCGTCCTCCGTCCGCGCCAGCATCGGCGCGGAAGTGCCGTGGACCACCTACGAAGCCGAGAACATGAAGACCACCGGCACGGTTTTTGGACCGAAGTATGAGCCGTTTCTTGTCGAAACCGAATCCTCCGGCCAGAAATGCGTGAAATTGAATGCTGCCGGCGAATTCGTCGAGTTCGCCGCCAGCACGTCCGCCAACGCGATGGTCGTGCGTTACAGTTTGCCGGATTCCACGAACGGCGGCGGCGTCAATTCCAGCATCAGTATTTTTCGCAACGGCAAGTTTTTGCGGAACATTCCGCTCACGTCGCATTACTCGTGGATTTACGGGAATTACCCGTTCAACAACGATCCGAAAAGCGGCAGGCCGCGAAATTTTTACGACGAAGCGCGGGTAAAAGATTTGAAAATTTCCAAAGGTGACGTGATTCGACTACAAAAGACTTTCAACGATTCCAATTATTGCATCGTGGATTTGGTGGACTTGGAAAAAGTGGCCAAGCCGCTTAAAGCTCCGGCGAATTCACTTTCGGTGATGGCTTTCGGCGCAGGCGGCACCGGCGAAACCGATGACACCGAGGCGCTGCGGAGTTGTCTCACGGCGGCCAAGGCGCAATGCAAAATCGTCTGGGTGCCAGCCGGCACTTACAAACTTGCCGGCGACATCGTTTGCGAATCCGGCGTGACGATTCAAGGTGCGGGCATGTGGCATACGGCTTTTGTCGGCGATGCCGATCTTTACAATCAGGCGGACAAGCGAGTGCGTTTCAAACTCAAGGGCAGCAACATTCACCTCGCCGATTTTGCCATCGTCGGAAAATTGAATTACCGCAATGATGATGAGCCGAACGATGGCGTCCACGGTGCCGGCTGCGACAACTGCACTGTGTCGAATATCTGGGTGGAGCATACGAAAGTGGGGATGTGGTTTTACAACGGCTCAAAAGTGATTGTGACCGGCTGCCGGTTTCGGAACACACTCGCCGATGGTATCAATTTGTGCGTCGGCTGCCGCGAATTTCTGGTTGAAAATTGCGCGGCGCGTGGCACCGGCGACGACTGTTTTGCCATCTGGCCAACACCGTCAGACCAAGGTTACACTGAGCAAACGCCGCAACCTGGATTCAATGTCATCCGGCATTGCACCGGTCAAGTGCCGTTCCTTGCGAACGGCGGAGCGATTTACGGTGGCAAAGACAACCGCATCCAGGACTGCCTTTTTCAAGACATCGCGCCGGGGTGCGGAATTTTGTTAAGCACGACTTTTCCGACCTCTGACGACGGCTTAAAAATTAACAACAATTTCAGCGGCACAACCGTCGTGCGGAACTGCGATATCATTCGCTCAGGCGGCTTTGATCACGGCTGGGGCTGGCGCGCGGCGTTTCAGCTCTGCTTGGACAAACATGGCATTTCCGGTTTGGAAATCAGCAACGTCAACATCAAGGACAGCTTGTCTGACGGCTTCGGCTTGGTGGCGCCCGGCAGCGCGCACGGCAACGGCACTTTGTCGAATGCTCGGCTGGAAAACGCGAACATCCCGAACTGCGGCATCGCGGCGGCGGAACGACACGGAATGACGATTCGCGAAGATGCCAACGGCAGTTTGACGCTCAAAAACTGCGAAATTTTTAATACGCGAAACAACTCAACCAACTTCACCATCGTTCGGGAACCGTGACGGAAAAAATTCAGGGCCGCAGGTATTTCGCGACCGCTTCGGTGCGCGACTGGACGTGCAGTTTTTCATAGATACGCCGGATGTAGGTGCGGATGGTGTCAATGCTGATGTCCAATTCGCTGGCGAGCTGCTTGTAAGTCCAACCCTTCGCCAAGCCATCCAAGACGGCCTGCTCGCGCGGTGAAAGTTGTCCGTGCGGTTCCGTTTTTCCACCGGAAGTTTTTTGGAAGGAAGCCACGACCTTGCGGGCGATGGAGCTGGTCATCGGCGAGCCGCCGCCGTGGACTTCGCGAATGGCGGCCAGCAACTTCGTCGGACTGGAGCGTTTCAGCAGATAGCCGTTCGCGCCGGCGGCGAGCGCACAGAAAATTTTTTCCGTGTCCTCATAGACCGTGAGCATGAGGATTTGCATTTCGGGAAACTGCGCCTTCAGCTTCTCGACGCATTCGATGCCGCTCATGCCGCCCATGTTGATGTCCATGAGCACCACGTCCGGCTTGTCGGCGGGCAAATCTTTCAGCGCGGCCTCGGCGGAGCCGTAGCTGCCCTTGCACTGGAAGCCGGGCGAGCCGTTCACGAAGGTGGCGATGGACTGGCGAAGTTTGGCTTCGTCGTCAACGATGGACACGGTGATCATAATTCATTTTGCTTTCGCGGGTGGCAGTGGCAGGACAAACCTGACGGTTGTGCCGTGCCCCGTCGCGGATTCAATAAAACACCGTCCGCCGACGTCCGCAAATCGTTTGGTCATGTTCCGCAAACCGTCGTGCGTGTCGCCTTCGCGGGAAGCGTCGGACGTTTTAGCCTTCGCATCAAAACCTTTGCCGTCGTCCGCAATGACAATTTCAAAGCCGGCATGGTTGCACGCCATGGAAATCTTCGCGTGCGTGGCTCCGGAATGTTTCAGGATGTTCGCCAGCGCCTCGCGCACGGCAAGAAACAAATGATGGCGCACCTGCGAGGAAACCGGATGCGGCGGCAGTTGCGCGGGGACGGTCATTTCGCACTCGACGCCGGTCATCTGAAAATATTCCTGCGCGTATTGCGCGAGATACGAGGCGGCGTGTTCGAGCGTGTCGTTCTGCGGATTGACGGCCCAGACGATTTCGTCCAGCGAATGCAGCACCTCGCGCGAGTCGTCGGAGATGGACTTGATCTGCTCCCGAATTTCCACCGGTTCCGCACCCTCGCGCCGCGCGTGTTCGCTCAGGAAGGAAATGCGGCAAAGCTTTGCGCCCATCTCATCGTGCAAATCCCGCGCGATGCGCGTGCGCTCGCGTTCAAGCGCGCGCTCCTGTTCCAGCCGTTTCAACCGCGTCTTTACCTTCTGCCGCTCAACAAGACGCACCGCGCCGCCGACCGCCGACAGCAAAATGACGCTCGCGATGCCGATGAACCACCACGATTGCCAGAAAAATCGGGCGAAAATCAATTTGAGTTCCGCGCCGCGGGCGGCCCACTTGCCGTCGCTGTCGCAGGCGGTGACATTAAATTGGTATTCGCCCGGCGGCACGAAACTGTAAATGGCGCCGCGTTCCGTCCCGGCGTCAATCCAGCCGGCGTCCCAGCCCTGAAGCCGGTAGCGGAAACGAATCGTCTCCGGCGAATCAAACCGCAGACCGGCGTAACGCAGTTCCAGCCGGTGTTTGCCGGGCGGAATTCGCAGGGTCGCCGACGGGGAACTTTCGCCGACGGGCACGCCGTCCAGAAGAACTTCCTCCAACGCCACGCCGGGCATCGGCGTTTCCGGCGGCAAAGCCGGCGGGGCGACCACAGCGACGCCCTTCGTGGTGGAAAACCACAGCAGACCGGATTGGGTTTTCAAACCCGCCGGAAAAAATCCGCCGGTGCATTCCTCGGACAACATTCCGTCGCTGCGGGTAAAGCATTTGGCAAACACGGCGGTCGTTTTGCCCGCCGCGAATTCTTCCAACCGGCTTTTGCGGACGCAGGCGAGGCCGCGCCCGGTGCCGAGCCAGAGCCGCGCAAAATCGTCCTCCAGAATTTGAGCGACGGCGTCCTGCAATGGCCCGTCGCGCAGGTTGAAATTGAAAATCCGGCCGCCGCGCCAGCGGCTCAAGCCGCCCGCCGTGCCGATCCACAAGGTGCCCTGCCCGTCGAGGTGCAGCGCGCGAATGGCATCGCTCGCCAGCCCTTCCCGCTGGCCGAAACGTTCGAGCTTCTGCCCCGCAAGCCGAAACAAGCCGCCGCCGTCGGTGCCAATCCACAGCGCGACGCCGGGTTCCGGCAAGATGGCGGTGACGGCGTTGGTGCCGGAAAATATTTTCGGTTCCGTCCAGACGCCGGCGTTCAAACACCGGATTTTTCCCGCCTGCGTGCCAGCCCACAAAACGCCGTCGCGGTCTTCGGCCAGCGCGAGAACGTTTTCACCGGGCAGTTCAAAAAGTTTCGCCTCGTCCGCCGCCGCCACGGGGTCCTTGTAGCGCAGCAATCCGTTTTCGCCGGCCACCCAGCAGACGCCGTCCCGCGCCACGAACACCGCGTTGACTTGCGTGTCGCGCGGCGACAGACCCGCCGCCTTGAGCCGGCTGAAGCCCTGGCCATCCCAGCGGTAAATGCCGTCGTTCGGTTTGATCGCCCAGACCACGCCGGGGGAAACTTCCGCCAGACCCCGCACCGCGCCAAAGCCAAGGCCTTCGTTTTGGCCGAGCGCAAAAAGGGTTTTGCGCTGCAAGCGGTTCAGGGCTTCGTCCGTGCCGGCCCAGAGTTTGCCTTCGCGATCCACCAGCAGCGCGCCGACGGATTTGCCGGCGAATCCGCTGCTCGTGGCCACGGCGGTGAAAGTGTCCCGAACGAATTGAAACAAGCCGCCGCCGCCCGCAGCGGCCCAGATGGTGCCGTCCGGCTCCTCGGCGAGCGCGCCGACGAAGGACGCGGATTGGCGTTGGGGAATGTGGTAGCGATGCCAGCGGCCATTTTCCAGACAAAGCACCGAGTCCGCGCCCGCGCCAATCCAGAGCCGTCCGGCTTTGTCCGCGAGCAGGCAATGCGAATCGGCCAAAAGTCCCGGCTCGGAAAATTCCGGCACCGGCAGGAACTTTTCGCCCGACCGGTGAAAAACGCCCGCGCCCTTTGCGCCGAGCCAGACGTCGCCCCGCCGGTCCTTGAAAAGCGCGGTGATGGCGCGGCCTTTGATGGCGGCGGCGTTTTCGAGCGCTGCCAATTTTCCATTTTGCCAGAGAACCAAACCGGCGTCCGTGCCAATCCAGATTTTTTCCTGATCGTCCTCGGCCAGCGCCGTGATGGCATCGGACGGCAGGCCGTTTTGTTTGTTCAATTCGATGACTTCGCCATTTTGCCGGCGTTTGAGTCCGTCATTCGTCGTCCCAATCCACAGCGCGCCGCGGCTGTCGCCGAACAGAACGCGCGCGGAAAAATTGGTCGCGGAATTTTTCCCCGGCAAGAGCGAAACAAACCGCAGTCCGTCGAAGCGTGTCAGACCCGAATCGCCGGCGAGCCAGAGATAGCCCTCGCGCGTTTGCGTCAAAGCGCGAACGGAAGCCGGCAAACCCTGTTCCCTTGTCCAAGCGCAATAATGCAGGGACGGCGCGCCGCGGGCGAAATCCATTTTGTCGCCGGCCGGCCGGGCGCTGCTGACATCCACGAAATCGTTGAACGTGGTCGCGATGGCAATATCACTGAACGTCCAACCGCCGCCGCTGCCACCGTGACGGCGACGGAGTTCATCGAAAGATCCGTTGGCGTTGAAGCGGGTGGTCAGGGTTTCGGGCTGATTGACCTCGTTCGCGCCGGGCCCCAAGTCGGGATTCAGCCAGACGGTCACGAGGTCGTCCCCACCGGGAACGAATTGGATTTTGAAAACAATGGTGACGCCGACGCCGCGCTGCGGCAGTTGGAAGTTGACGGGGCTTTCCTTGGCCGCCGGATTCGGCTTGGCGGAACGCAGGTCAAGGTATTGGGCGGGCGGCACGCCGCTGCTTTGCGCCCCCGGAAAATAAACACTGTAAGCCCATGCGTCCAGCGCGTTGCCGACGCTGAGGCGCTCGCGGTCGCCCTCGAACAGTTCCAGCGCGGCGAAGTAAGGCTCGGTGGTTTCGTCCGACAAGGGGTCAACGTGAAATTTGAAGTAGAGCGTGTCATTGGCCGAGTCGTCGCGTTTCACGGCCCCGCCGAGCAAATCGGTGCCGGCACCGTTGTTGTTGACCGTGACCGGTTCCAGTTCGCTCCACAGGACAACCGCCCGAGCCGGAAAAGCAAAGCCGAGCATCACCACGGAAAGCAGCGCACAAGCCCGGCGCTTTTTTGCGAGGCGCGGCAGCGAAGGCGGACGGAAAGGCCAGCCACAAAAAAGCCCCGCTGGCCGCGGCAAAATTGAAAAACGGGGAAACATTTTCCGGTGTGAAGGGATTATGATTTCAAGTGCTTGCTGACACAAGCGGCAATGTGTCACCACTTCATGCGACTGTCGGGTTTTGCGCGATGGGTTAGTTTATTTCAACATTCAGCCGGAAAAACATTCAAGCCTTTTTTGAAAGCCCGGCTAACAAACCATAAATACGTTATGAACAAAACCATCAACTCGCTGATCGCCGCCGTGTCCGTGGGCGGTTTTTTAATCGTCCAGCAGGCGGCTGCCGACGTGACAATCACCTCGTTTGAAAATTTCAAGTCGGACGCGTTGTATCCCGCCTGGGACAAGGCGACGATCAATTCCACGCCGACGAACTATGTCATCACGGCCACGGGCTACGGCAGCAATTATAAATACATCGGCTATCCGCACCTTGACGGGACGGGCTGCACCACGCTCGATCTGGACGTCACCTTGAGCGGCCCGGCGGCGGCGGATGGGCTGCTCGGTCCGATTGTGACTTTGATTGACGCGGACGGCACGACTTACAGTTACTGCTGGTATGGCCAGACGCTCGGCCATCACGTGCTGACGATGCCAATCAATGAACCGACGATCAAGGACAAGGCCGGCACGGTGCCGGGCTTGGATCTCGCCAACTTGCAACATATGCACCTGAAAGTGGATCCGAGCCACTTTGGAAAATCCGGTGCCTACACCATCGCCTGGAACAAGCTGAGCCTGACCGGCGGTGCAACTTCCGCAAAACCATGAACCCCCGATTTGCAATAAATTCCACCAACCAAAAACTCACAACAAAACCTATGAAGAAAATAAAATCGTTTGCTGGCATCGTTGCCCTGCTGGGCAGCTTAACGCTCGTCAATCAGGCCGTTGCCGATCCGCCGGTAACCAATGTCGTGATTAGCACCTTCGACAACTTCACCCCGGACAGCATTTATGCTTCGTGGGGTTCGGGAACGATTAATTCCACGCCGACGAGCTATGTTGTCACTGCCAGCGGCTTTGGTGGTCTCTATAAATGGATTGGCTATTTGGGGCTGAATGCGACGGCTTACACCAATGTTGAGCTGGACGTCACCCTAAGCTCCTCGGATCCAAGCGCCAGTGGTGCACTAGGACCGATTGTCAACATCACGGACAATGATGGCAGCGAATATAGCTACCGCTGGTATGGTCAGACACTTGGACATCACATCCTGAATATGCCACTGTTGACACCTAACTACACAAATGCCGCCGGGACAACTCCGGGACTTGATCTTGCCAACTTGCAGCATCTAAACATCCAACTCGACGCGGGTGGATTCAGCGGCACCTATTCAGTTTCTTTGAATAATCTCCGCCTGACGGGAGCCGTCACCGACACCTGCGCGCAAAATGTCACCATGTTCAGCAACTTCCACTTGGATGCTGCTTATGGGAATTGGGCAAGTGCAACCATCGTTACCAACACGCAAGGCTATCAGATTACCGCCTCCGGATATGGCAGCGGGGATAAAGGTCTGCCGGTCACCATTGACGCTTCAGGCAATACGAACATCGAATTGACGGTGAACTTGAGTTCCTCGGATTCAAGCGCCAGTGGCAAGCTGGGGGCGATTGTCTGGCTGTGGGACGCGGATGGCACCGTTTTGCATTACGCCTGGTATGGACAAACCCTGGGTGAACATGTCCTCACCCTGCCCTTGAGTGCGGGAACGCCCGACGGCTATTTTGTTGGAACGGTGCCGGGATTTGATTTCACGAAAATCACCAAGATTTCCCTGTTGCTCGATCCGAGCAGTTTTACGGGCACTTATACCGTGGCTTGGGAAGACCTCGATTTCACGGGATGCGCTTCCACCGTCCCGGTTGTCATCACGGCACAAGCCTACGATCCGGCCACCGGCAATTTCACGCTGACCTGGACTTCGGCGGCTGGCAAAACCTATTCCATCCTTACCGCCACCAATCTGGCCGGTGGATTTATCACCAACACCACCGGCATTTCCTCCGGCGGTAGCACGACAACGACGAACGTGACAATGCCAGTGTCATCCTCCGGCTTCCTGCGGGTGCTGCAGCAATAGCCATAGAGGCTCGACTGCATATTCATGGATACCAATTCCACCGCACAGCGGCGTTCACGACCGGCGCTCGCGGGTCAGGCCGTGTTCGGTTCCGGGTTCACCTTGATTGAGTTGTTGGTGGTCATTGCCATCATAGCGATTTTGGCGGCGATGCTCCTGCCCGCGCTGGCGGCGGCCAAGAAGAAGGCGCAGAAGATTAACTGCGTCAACAATCTCAAGCAGGTTGGACTGGCGTTTCGGATCTGGGGCGGCGACAACGGGGATAAATATCCCATGTCAGTTGCCAGCAGTGCCGGTGGCAGTTTGGAATACGTCACCAAAAACGGTTATACGGCCGTTGGAGCGAATTATCTGCCGGGCCGGGTGTTTCAAGTGATGTCCAACGAATTGAGCACCCCCAAGGTGGTCTTTTGCCCGTCCGACAGTTATCACGGCACTTACGCCACCAACTTCTCGGACGCCTGTCTGTTGCGAGGCGGCATCGCCAGCAGCAATCTCATCAGCTATGTGGTCGGCGCGGATGCGGTCGAATCGAATCCGCAGATGATTTTGGCGGCGGATGAAAATATTTATTACAATTCTAGCGCCCCCGGCTCCATGACAATTCCCACCCAGTGGACGTCTGGCGGGTGGAATAATGGCGGTGCCGGAGTTTGGGGGCCGGCTGATTTCCATCAAAAATCCGGCAACCTTCTGTTGACCGATGGCAGCGTGCAATCCACCACCAGTTCCGGTCTGGTAACGGCATTGAATAATGGAACCAACGTGGTCGCCCAGCCGTATTTTGATTTCACCTTGAATTAATCGTTGCGCCGGCTGGCAGGAAAAACTTGAATCATCGAAGCATGAATACGAATACACTCGCCCCTCTTTTCAGCGCGTCAGCGGTCATGTTCATCGGCATTCTTGCCGCTTGGGCGGACACCGAAACGACACCCCGTTTATTTGTGCCCGGCGACTATCAAAACTGGAATCCCACCAACGCCCCCGCACTCAATCCCGTGCCGGATTCGCCCGGCAAATACGAAGGCTATGTGAACCTCACGGGAACCGGCCTGCAATATTTCAAGTTCACCAGCGCGCCCGACTGGTTTCATATCAACTACGGAAACGGCGGCGGCGGAAAGCTCGATACCGATGGCAAAGCTGGCGGACTGAACGTTCCCGACGGTGGCTACTACAATTTGACCGCCGACTTGAACGCCAACAAGTGGACCGCCACAAAAACGGAATGGAGCATCATCGGCAACGCCACGCCCGGCGGTTGGGAGAAAGACACGCCCATGACTTTTGACCCGGCCAAACAGGTCTGGTTCGTCACGACCGACATGAAGAAAGCCGGCTCGTTCAAGTTCCGCGCCAACAAGTCCTGGAAGATTGATTTCGGGGTCAACGAAGCGGGCGATCTCCAATACGTTGACAACCCGTTCTTCAAATATAATCCGAGCCTCAAAGATTTGACCGTCGCTGAAGATGGCACCTACACCATCACGCTCGATTTACATATCTCGGGGAAATATACCTACAGTCTGCAAAAGGCCAATTCCCCTTGAACAATCACCCTCCCATAAAACACCCGCCGGCCTTCAAATTTATTGCGGTGGGATTGACGCTGTTGGCGATGGCCACAACTGGTTGTCAAAGCAACAATCCCAAGACCGCCGCCATCGGCGCGGCTTGTCCGTGGATTTCCTATCCGGCGGCGACGGCAAAAACCACCGGCACCGTGCGCGGTCCGTCGCACGCATATCTCACGCCGGAAGCGGAAGCCATCGGTGGAAAACTCGTCCAGCTGGATGCCGACGGGCAGTTTCTCGAAATCACGTCGCGGCAACGCGCCAACACGATTGTCGTCCGCTACTGCATCCCCGACGCGCCCGCCGGCGGCGGCACCAATGCGACCCTCGGCCTGTATATCAATGGGAAATTCGAAACCAAACTCCGGCTCACCTCGCGTTACTCGTGGATCTACGGCGATTTTCCGTGGTCAAACGATCCGCAACAAGGCAAGCCCCATCATTTTTTTGACGAAAGCCACGCGCTCATCCGCAATGTTGCTCCCGGCGACGTCATCCGGCTCCAAAAAGACCACGACGACACGGCTGCGTATTGCCTCATTGACCTGATTGAACTGGAAAAAATCAATCCCCCGCTGCCGCGTCCGGTGGATAGCCTTTCAATTGCTGATTTTGGCGTCGCGCCGAACGACGGCAAGGACGCGTCCGCCGCATTAATGCGTTGCATGCAAGCTGCCCAAGCCCAGGGAAAATCAGTCTGGATTCCTGAAGGTGAATTTTGCCTGAACGGTTCCCGCATCAAAATTGGCAGCGTGCGCCTCCAAGGTGCCGGCATGTGGTATTCCAAGTTCACCGGCACCTCGCCGATGTTTGAACTGACGGGCGCACCAGTTGAGTTTTCCAACCTGGCTATTTTCGGCGACGTTGATCGGCGCGTGGATGATCTGCCTGAAAATGCCTTCGACGGAAATTTCGGCAACGGTTCGGTTTTCAAAAACCTGTGGATTGAACATGTCAAATGCGGCTTCTGGACCAAGCACGGCACAGAAAATATGCGCGTCCAAAGCTGCCGCATCCGCAACACGATGGCCGATGGCCTAAATTTCTGCGACGGCACCAGCTTCTCGGTCGTTGATCAGTGCCACCTGCGCAACACCGGGGACGATGCGCTGGCAACATGGTCGCCGAACGGCTCTTGGTCGTCGCAGCAGCCGTGCGTCCAAAATGAATTCGTCAACAACACGATTGAAATGCCCTGGCTCGCCAACGGCATTGCGGTCTATGGCGGCACCGGCCATCTCGTCGCCCACAACAAAATCACCGGCGGAGTTTTTTCCAACAGCGGTATTCTGATCAGTTCCGGCTTCGAGTCCATTCCGTTTGCCGGAACCATCCGCATTGAGGACAATTCCATCACGGACACTGGCGGCGATTGTTACATCGGTGAAACCGTGGGTGGCCTTTGGATACACGCCAAGGATTCCGACATCACTGCGCCGATTGAAATTTCCGGCCTACGCATCACCGACTCGCGCAAATCCGGCATCACCATTCACGGCCCCCGAAAAGCGTTAAACATAAATTTCCGCAACATCGAAATCAACGGCACCGAGGAATACGGCATTGAAGTCAAACCGTCCGCCGGCGGCTCTCTGCACGCCAATGGATTGAAGATCGCCAACAACCGGTTGGAAGCCATCCACAACCGCAACAACGGCCAATTCTCGGTCGGCATTGAAGATTGAGCGGATTCATCCACGCGTTGATCCGAATTCTCGAATTGTTAAAGGAATATAATTTACCACTGTGTTCTTCCTCAAACCAACCAACATGGGAAGCGCGACGCAGCCAATCATAATTGCCCTCGGTCTCATGGCGTTCGCGCTTTCGTCCGGCTCCGCTTACGCTTCCACCGGCGCGGCCGTGCCGTGGACGACTTACGAGGCGGAAACCATGACCGTCAGCGGCGGCACCATTTTGGGGCCGCAGTTTGGCCCGAATGTCGTCGCGGCCGAATCTTCAGGACGGCAATGCGTCCAACTCAACGCCACCGGGCAATACGTCCAGTTCACCGCGCAAGCCGCCGCGAACGCCATCGTCGTGCGTTACAGCGTGCCGGACAACGCCACCGGCACCGGCGCCAATTACACGCTCGGCCTTTACACCAACGGGGTGCTGGCCGCCAGACTGCCCGTCACCTCCAAATACTCGTGGCTGTATGGCAGCTATCCGTTCACAAAAAACGCCGCCGACGGTTATCCGAGAAATTTTTATGACGAGGTTCACACCAACAATTTGAGCATCAAAACCGGCGACACGGTGCGCTTGCAAAAGGACGGCGTTGACACCGCCACCAACTATGTAATTGACCTCGTCGAATTGGAAAATGTTCCCGCCGCCCTGAGCCAGCCCGGCGGGTCGGTTTCCATCAAAAGCTCGCCTTATAACGCCGCCGGTGACGGGACGACCGATGACACCGCCGCCCTGCAAAGTTGCCTCAACGCAAACACCAACGTCTGGCTGCCACCCGGCAATTATAAAATCACCGGCACGATTAATTTGCCTTCCAACCGGACGCTCCAAGGCGCGGGCATCTGGTATGCCGCGCTTGTCGGCGACGCCGCGCTTTACACAAACGCTGCGCGGCGCGTGAACCTGAATGGCAACGGCACCAACATTCACCTTGCCGATTTTGCAATTTTCGGAAAATTGAATTATCGCAACGACTCCGAGGGCAACGACGGCATCGGCGGGGCCTACGGAACGGGTTCTTCCATCGCGCGAATCTGGATCGAGCACACCAAGGCCGCCGTCTGGATTTACAATTCCAGCGGGCTGCTCGTGGATGGTTGCCGCTTTCGAAACACGATCGCCGATGGCATCAACTTGAACAGCGGCATGCAGGGCACCATCGTCACCAACTGCACCGCGCGCGGCACCGGGGACGATTGTTTTGCCATGTGGCCGGCCTCCGCTGGAACCTATGCGACCGGCAACAACGTCTTCACCCATTGCACGGGCCAGTTGCCATTCCTGGCCAGTGGCGGCGCGATTTACGGCGGCAGCGGCAACCGGATTGAAGACTGCCTGTTTCAGGACATCACCTACGGCTGCGGGATTCTCATCAGCACGACTTTTAACGTGTCCAATAACTTTTTTGGCGGCATCACCACCGCCCAGCGCTGCGACCTGATCCGCTGCGGCGGCTATAGCGGGGATTATCAATGGCGGGCCGCTTTGCAAATTTGTTTAGATACTTACAGCAGCGGCATTCCCGGACTCAACCTCAACCACCTCAACCTCACCAACAGCATTTCCGACGGCTTGAGCGTCATCGGCGGCACCGGCACTTTGTCCAACGCCGTGGCCTCATATCTGAACATCGTCAACTGCGGCCTCGGCACCAACGGTTGCACCGCTTTGTGGGCGCGCAGCGACGCCGTCGGAAGTTTGACCGTGAGCAATTCCCTGTTTGCAAATTATCAGGACGACTCGGCGAATTTCGCCTTCAACTTTCTCGCCAACACCGGCCCGGCGGCGGCGCTGGCGTTCACGACGCAACCCGGTTCGGCGGTGGCGAACATCGCTTTCAACCAGCAACCCGTTTTGAAATCCGTGGACGCCTCGGGCAATCCCAGCTCGCTTGGCTTGCCAGCGAACCTGCAAGTTTTTGTCAGCCTGACCAACAGCTCTGGAAAGTTGCTTGGCACGACGAATTTTGACATTGGCACGAGCGCGGGCAACGGCGTGGCGACATTCACCAATCTGGCGATTGACACTGCCAGCACAAACGTCCAACTCGTCGCCACGACCGCCTCCTTCGTCAACGGCAGCCCGGTATCCGGTCTGGGCATCTGGCTCGACGGCAGCGTCACTGCATCGGTGCTGACCAATGCCAGCGGCAGCGTGACGAACTGGCTGGACCAAAGCGGCAACGGAAATAATTTCAACACCACCATTGGCAGCGGCGGCAATGGCATTCGTTACACCAACTCGGCTGCGTTCGGACGCAGGACTGTCACCTTCAACGCCACCGGCAGTTACACCGGCACCGAACTGAAGAACACGACTTACACCAACACCGCCAGCACCGCCAGCGTGTTCGTCGTCGCCAGAAAAAACACGGCCGGCATCGCCGAGGGCCAGTATCAGCACGTCTTCGCGACTTGGGCCGGCGGCGCGAATCCGGATTACGCGGACAACGGCAGCTATTCACTGGACTACGCCGTGAGCAACGCCACGCCGCGCGTCATCCGCAGCAACGGCGGCGTGGACAACGACTGTCCCGCGATGGATCCCTCGACCAATTACCACGCCTTTGAATACGTCGCCAACGGCACGGGCAGCAACGGCATTTGGAACGCCACGGCCGGGGGCACCGCGCAGGGAACCGGCCCGAACTTCGGCAACGTCAGCGCCAACTTCAACGTCGTGGCCTCCTCGGTTGGTGGCGGCCTGATCAACGGAACCACCGTTAACAATCCCTTCGCCGGCAGCATCGCGGAAGTGCTGGTTTACAACTCGGCCCTGAACGCCGTGGATCGCGCGACCGTGGAAACTTATCTGCGGAGCAAATGGATCGCGCCGTATGCGCTGACGGGAATTGCGAGCGCCGCCTTCAACGTCAGCGCCACCGCTCCGCCCGCGCAGAAAATCACCGGCACCGCCGGCGGCGGTCAAGACGCTTTCACGCTGACTTTTGCGACCACGCCCGGATTCCCTTATCACGTCGAAGTGACCACCAATCTCGCGCCGCCAAATTGGGCTGCAATTTCCGGCAGCACCACCAACGCCGCCGGCAGCACCGTGACTTTCACCGACACCAGCCGGGCCACCGGCACGCAGCGGTTTTATCGCACGGTTTCACCGTAAGGATTGCGCCGCATTTTACGACGGACTAAATTGGGCGCCATGAAGCCGGTAAAAATCCTTCTCGCGACGCTGCTGCTGTTCCCCTTCGCCGCGCCGGCTTCGGCAGCTCCGCCGAACGCCAAACCGGTGATGGTTTACTATATGCCGTGGTATGCCGCCAAGCCGTTCAGCGGCGAATGGGGCTGGCATTGGACGATGGATCATTTCAATCCCGACACGCTGAACGCCTCCGGCGAAAGGGAAATTGCGTCGTGGTATTATCCGCTCATCGGCCCGTATGATTCCTCCGACCCGGCGGTGCTCGAATACCATGTGTTACTGATGAAACTCGCCGGGATTGATGGCGTGATTGTGGACTGGTATGGATCGGCCAATTATCTCGACTACGCTGCCAATAATCGAGCCACAGCCCGGCTCTTTGATTTTACCCGCAAAGCCGGACTAAAGTTTTCCATTTGTTACGAAGATCAAACTATCCAGCACATGATTGACGGCCAGTATCTGGCCAGCACCAACGCCATCATGCAGGCACAGCAGGATATGCTATTTCTACAAACCAATTATTTTTCTGACTCAAGCTATTTGCGCCTTGATGGCAAACCCGTGCTGTTGAACTTTGGCCCGCAATATTTCTCGGCTAATTCCGACTGGGTAAAAATTTTCTCTGTGCTTGCGCCGCCAAACCAACCAGCATTTTTTACGGAAGACAATCGCTTGGCAGATGGGGTTGGCGCGTTTGACTGGCCACCGATGTGGTTAAGCCAAACACCCGGAACCGGCGGTGTTTTGTCCGACACGGCGCTGAAAAATTATCTAACTGATTTTGAACAAAAGGCGAAAGTATGGCCGGCATTCATCAGCAGCGCGTTTCCACGTTTCCATGACATTTATCAACGGGCAGGAAACCGCAACTATTGGGGTTATCTTGGCGACCGCAACGGCGAAATATTGCGAGAAACTTTGAGCCAAGTCATGACGGATTCGTCGGCCATCGCGCAGATTGTCACTTGGAATGATTTTGGCGAAGGCACAGCGGTTGAACCGACGAAAGAATACGGTTATCGCGACTTGGGACTCATCCAGGAATTTCGTCGCCAGCACCTTAATTCAAATTTTTCTTATCGCACCAACGACCTGACGTTGGCCCTTCGATTTTACAATCTCCGATGCCAATCCGCCACTAATGCGGCACTGGCTTTGGCATTGGATCGCGTCTTTACCAACATTGTGTCGGGTCAGGAAGAAAACGCATCGTTCCAATTGGATAAACTTGAGACCAAATTTCTCCAAAAGCCGAAAAATTAAACACTAAAAAATTTCCGGCAAGGAATCCTCGGCGCGCAATCCTTAAGAGGGAAGTCCCTATCCTGCCTGTGCTGGTCACCCGCAAGCGGTGCGCTCGTGTCGCCGCGACGGGCGACACCTGCGCTGCTATGCTAATATTTGTGAACTTGCAAAAACTTCGCTCTCTGCGGGTCTGATTTGCATATCAATAATTAGGCGGCTTGTTTTTTCTGTCTGACAAAAATCTTCAATTTTAGTTTTTCAACAATCGCCGTGCCGATGCGCTCTTGAAATTCTTCAAGCAACGCGTGCGCCTCTGTGAGTTCTTGTTCCAAAACCTCGCGCCCCATTGCCTGCTTTGCCGATTCAAGATATTTTGCTGGCGGCACGATTTGCACCGGCTCATTGGCCTGGCCCCAAAAGATTTCAACAGCTTCATTTGATGCCCACCACGGATAGGAATAGGCTGCCTTCGCTTGGGCGGCGGTCTTTTGTTGTTGCTCTAGTTTGCCATTTTGCAAAAACGGTATGGCACTGGCTGATTGCAGCACTTCTGAAAAAACAACTTTTTGCGCCATATTCGTTGAATGTTGATCGCGAAGATGTCCATAAACTTTCATCGCCAATGCGCCGCCGTCTTTATGGCCCAGCCATCGGGAAACGGTTGGAATATCCACGCCGCTTTCAATGCAGCGGGTCGCAAATAAATGGCGCAGGTCATGGTGGGTGAAACGGGCAATTCCTAGTTTCCGGCAAGCCGTCGTTATGGATTTCTTGCATTCAAAAACTCGCATGACCGGGCCGTTTGGCGCAGGTGATTGATCACCTTTGATTTTTTCCAAAAGCTGCCGCATTTCTGAAATCATCGGCACCACTCGATTTTCACCAACGTGGCGTCCCTTCAATCCAGTTTCCGGCGAACCTCTCACAATTATTTTCCCGTGCGTGAAATCACAATCAGCCCAGGTAACGTATCTGGCTTCCGATTTGCGAAAACCACCGTAGGCCAAAAATTGAACCAGTTCGGCGGACGGCTTGGCGAAACCACTTCCTGAATTTCTGATTTCTTCAACCAATTTGTCAAACTGACTGGATTCAGGCAGCTTGATTTGTTTTTCGGTGCGCTCCTTGACGCGCTTGGCCGCCAAGGCCGGGTTGTCATAACGCGCTCCCGCCTCAATGGCGATTTGAAAGACGTGGCGCAAAATGCTGACGGTGTGATTGTGTGAGGATGAACTGGTCGCCTTGGCGTTGGTTATGCTCCAAGATTCGCACTCGGAACGGGAAATTTTACTGACATCCTTGCCTTTCAAATCCTGCCACGATTCCAAAAGCGCTTTGATGCGGAACTCGTAATACTCTTTTGTTTTGGGTTTGATGTTTGGGTCGTTCTGGAGCTTTTGCTGATAAGCAGCCAAAGCATCACCGAAAGTCATTTTCCCCCTCGAAACTGCCGCTTGCGCGGAAGCACGCTGCCGCTCCTCTTTGTGGAAATCGCCCAAGCGCAATTTGGCCACGCTGATGCGGTCAGTTTTGAGAGATTTCCAAATGAGCTTGCCGCGCACCCGGATTCGGGCATAATAATTTCCTGATTGGACGTGACGAACAAGATTTGCCACTGGCGTTTTCTGCCAGCGTAATTCAGTATTTTCGGATGAATTGGTCTTCATGCCGATAGTATAGAATATCAGTATAGAAAACGCAAATTGCGAAGTGAAAAAACGCGGTTTTATCCAATTAAATCAAAGGTTCGGGGCGTAGCGTAGTCCGGCTAGCGCGCTTGCTTGGGGTGCAAGAGGTCGGGAGTTCAAATCTCCCCGCCCCGACCATTTTCATTAGATGGTTTTTTACTTCAAAAAAAGTATAAGGGACTTAGGCGATCTGCTTTTGGATGCCAGCCAAATACCTAACGCGCCACCCCCAATGTTTGTAGCAGTTGATCCAGTCGCTTGGGTGAAACCGGAACCGCTGTGCCGAGTTCTTGTGCGAACAGGGAGACTTTGTATTCCTCGACCATCCAGCGGAATTCCTCCGCCAGCGCGCGCGCCTCGGTGAACTTCGGCGGATTTTCCCGCAGCCATTTTTGTTTCGCAAGATATGGCGCGATCAGTTGCGCGCGCTCCTTGTCCTTCACGGGATTCAACTTTGCCCGCTCCATCCGCGTGGCGAGCGCCTTGAGATAACGCGGCAAGTGCGCGAGCTGCGCGAACGGAATCACGGCTAGAAAATTTCGCGGCAACAACGTGTCCAATTCTTCCGCCCAAATATTCTTGGGTTTGGCGGCGTCCTTTGTCGCGACGGCGAGCTGGCTTAGATCGGAAAGCGTCCTGGGCTTCGTCGTCGGCAGCGTGGGCGATGGGCCGCAGCGCGATTGGATTTCTTTACGCGCGCGCAAAATCACGCCGACTTGCTCGACCAGTTTCGCGGTCAGGCCGGGGATTTGCAGGCGCGTTTGTTGCACGGCAGCCTGAAAATTTTCCTCGTTGAGAATCGGGAAAACTTCGGCCGGCAAAATGTGGCGCTTGAGATTAGTGGATGCATATTCTTGCAATTCACCCAGTGGGCACAGATTCGCCACCAGCGCATCAAAGCGATTCAGCTCCCGCAAATCACGATGCAGCCACGCGAAATCTTTGGATAGCGCCAACTCGACAAGCTTTTGAATCCCAGCGAGCGTGGCCTGGCGCGCCAGATCTTCCGTGCGGAACAGCCGAAGACTGACGCTTTCTTTTTCAACCGCCAAGCCCGGCCACGCAAACGTTGGCACCGGGCCGTTTTCGCTCACGGTGATGCGCACGGGCAGCGTGCCGAAATTCCACGTCGTGATGTCGGTGCGTTCCCATTGCTGGGCCACACGCGTCCACGCGGAGTTATCCGGTGCGGGCTTGGCTTTCACTTGTTCCAATTTTTGCCGGAGCGTCGCGAGATCGCGGCTCGTGCCGATGGTCTTCTGATCATTGCCGACCACCTCGATGCGCGGACGCAAGTGCGCGGGAATCGCATCCGTCGGCCACGCGTTCAACGGAATCTCCACGCCGTAACGCTTGCGGATGAACAGCGCCAAGTCCGCCTGCAACGATTCACCCGTAGCCTGAAGTTCGTTCACAATCTCCACGACTTTCGGCGGAAATGGCTGCAACTCGCGGCGAATACTTTTTGGCAGCGCGCGCAACAGTTCATTTACCAACCCTTCGCGCAAGCCGGGCACAGACCATTCTACACACGATTGCGAAACGGTCTGCGCGAGGCTGAAACCAAGCCGCACCGTCGCGCCGTCATTTTCTTCGCCGGGCGAATACGCGTAAGCCACTTCGACAGGCTGCCCGCCCAGCGGCACGGCATCGGGAAACGCCTCGCTATCGAAATCCAAAACAGTGCCGTTGGTCAGATCGGCTTCAGTGGCGCAGAGAAATTCCGGACCGCCGCAATCGCGGATGAGACGATTCAATTCGTGGACCGAAGAAACTTTCTGGATCCGCTGCGCGTAAAACTCAAACAGCTTTTCGTCCAGATTACCCAGGCTGTGGCTGCGGACGCGCGTTTGCCAGTTCTCGATCTTCTCGCGAATCTTACGATTGTGTTCGAGAAAAGAATATTGCGGTGGTAGCGGCTGCGGCTTGTCGGCTGAACGGAAAATGCGTGTGTCATCATCGTCGCTTTCACCGTCGGTGACTTTGCGGCGCGAGGGGAGCAAATCATCTTCAACGAGCGCGGCGCGGATGAAAATTTCCGTGGCCTCATCGGAATTGATATTGCCGTGCGAGACTTTGACCTTCCGCACTTCCATGCCGTAAAGCGTGGTGCGTTCCTCGACCAATACGTTTCCTGCCGCGACGCTCCAGTGCGGATTCTGATGCGTGGTTTTGCAGAGATGCGGCGCGAGCTGGACGATCCACAGCGGATCAATGCCGGCATTCGTGCGCGCAAACAACTGTGAGGTTTCAACGATTTCGCCGGCAACAATCCACGGCGGTTGTTGCGTGGATGCGGGCTTCGGTGGCGGCTGGTTGGCGTGGCGCGCGGCGGGTTTTGGCGGACGCTCGTTGCGGTCGTAAAGCGCGGAGCCAGGAAACATCGCGAGCAGACGATTGCCGGTGCCTTGATACTGATTGCGCTCCTTCCGCAACGCGACGTGCCCGAGCAAGCCGGTGAGAATCGAGCGGTGAATCGCGGCGTAATCGGCGTTGCTCTCATTCAGTTTGAAACGACCCAAGTCTTCCAGCGCGCCATGCAACTGCGCGTGCAAATCCTGCCACTCGCGCATGCGCAGGTAGGAAAGGAAGTTCGCTTTGCAAAATTTCCGGCGCTGGCCTTGTGAGCGGAGGCGCTCCCATTGATCGTGGACGGTGTCCCAAATTTTTAGCAGCGAAAGAAAATCCGACGCCGGATCGATGAACCGTTTGTGCGCAGCGGCGGCGGCTTCCTTGCGGTCCAGTGGACGCTCGCGCGGATCTTGAATGCTTAAGCCGGCGGCGATGATGAGCAGTTCGCGTCCGGCGTGTTCGTGCTGTGATTGCAGCAGCATCCGGCCGAGCGTCGGATCAATCGGCAGGCGCGAGAGATCGTGGCCGAGCTGCGTGAGTTCGCGCTTCTCGTCGAGCGCGCCGAGCTCCTGCAGCAGCTTGTAGCCACCATCAATCGCCGAGGGTGGCGGCGGATTCACAAACGGAAATGTCTCAATGTCGCCGAGACGATACGCGCGCATCCGCAAAATGACTTCCGCTAGATTCGCACGCTGGATTTCCGGTTGCGTGTATTGCGGACGCTCGTTGAAATCTTCTTCCGAATAGAGCCGGATGCACACACCGTCCTGCACGCGACCGCTGCGGCCTTTGCGCTGATTGGCGCTGCTCTGCGAAATCGGCTCGACGGGCAAACGCTTGGTGCGCGTGCGTGGGTTGTAGCGACTGATACGCGCGAGGCCGGAATCAATGACGTAGCGAATGCCGGGAATCGTGAGCGACGTTTCGGCGATGTTCGTGGCGACGACAATTTTCCGCCGATTCAACGGGGCAAAAACGCGCTGCTGATCCGCCGCACTCAACAAGCCAAAGAGCGGAATGATTTCCGCCTCGCGACCGAAGCGGCCATCGAGCAAGTCGCACGTCTCGCGGATGTCGCGTTCGCCCGGCATGAAGATGAGGATGTCGCCATGGCCGGGTTCGCACAGTGCGGTTTCGGCGGCGCGCACGGCGGCGTCCACGTAAGTGACATCGCCGCGCTCTTCGGAATCGGCGTCGAACGGCGCATAAATCACTTCCACCGGATAGAGTCGGCCAGAAACTTCGATGATCGGCGCGTCGTTGAAGGCTTTGGAAAAAGTCTGAGTATCAATCGTGGCCGACGTGATGATGAGCTTGAGATCGTTGCGCTTGGCGAGCAGCGTCTTCAAATAGCCGAGCAGAAAATCAATGTTCAGGCTGCGTTCGTGCGCCTCGTCAATGATGATGCAGTTGTATTCGGATAACAACGGATCGCCCTGCGTCTCGGCTAGCAGGATGCCGTCGGTCATCAGCTTGATGTAACTCTGTGGACTGCTGCGGTCATCGAAGCGGATCGTGCAGCCAACTTCGCGGCCCCAGTTCACATTGAGCTCTTCCGCGATGCGTCGTGAGATGGAGAGCGCGGCTACGCGACGCGGCTGTGTGCAACCAATCTTCGCCTCGATACCTAGGCCCGCTTCGAGACACATCTTGGGAATCTGCGTCGTCTTGCCGGAGCCAGTTTCACCCGCGATGACGACAACTTGATTCGCGCGGATGGCGGCGACGATGTCGTCTTTGCGCGCGGTGATGGGCAGATCGGGTGGATAATTTATTTTGGGAACATTTGCCTGTCGCTCTTGGCGTAAGGCGATGGAAGAGAGTAGTTGTTCGTGGATGCGGGCGAGAATCTTCTCGTGCTGCTGTGGGTGCAGCTTGTCGCGCAATAGCCGGACCAGCCGGCCCCCGAGATGCACCCAATCGGGCAACATGGCTTGGGGCAGGAGGCGGCGAATCTCGTCAACACGCGGGTCACTCATGACAACAATTCCTGAATCTCGTCCCAGTTCAGCGCCGCTGCGAATTCCTCTTCGCCGCCAATCGTCGCCTGGATCACTTCGCGTTTGTGATTTTGCAGAAGCAGGATTTTTTCCTCCACCGTGTCGCGCGTGATGAGTTTGTAGTTCGTCACGACCTTGGTCTGGCCGATACGATGCGCGCGGTCGGTGGCCTGATCTTCCGCCGCCGGATTCCACCACGGATCGAAATGAATCACCGTGTCCGCGCCCGTGAGATTCAAGCCCACGCCGCCAGCTTTCAGGCTGATGAGGAAAACCGGAATCGCGCCGCGCTGGAATTTTCCCACGACCGCGCCGCGATCGGTCGTCGAGCCATCAAGATAACAATATTCAATTTTCTCCTCGTCGAGCCGCTCCTTCAGCAGCGTCAACATGCTCACGAACTGACTGAACACCAGCACGCGATGGCCGCCATCAATCACTTCCTCGAGCAGTTCGCCGAACATCTCCAGCTTGCCGGAGGAGTTGGCGGGATTCACGTTGTCCAACTTCAACAGCCGCAGATCGCAGCAAATCTGCCGCAGCCGCAGCAGCGTGGTGAGGACGAGCATCCGGCTCTTGGCCAGACCTTGTTCGCCGACGGCGGCCAATATTTCCTTTCGACTCGCTTCGAGAATCTGCTGATACACGCCGCGCTGATCCGGCGTGAGTTCGCAGAACGACACCTGCTCGATCTTCGCCGGCAAATCCGCCGCGACATCGCGCTTCAACCGGCGCAGCATAAACGGCCGCAACCGCCGCGCGAGCCGCGATTGGGCTTCGGCATTTTTCTCTTTTGCAATTGGTAGTTCATATCGCTCGCGAAAATCTTTCGCCGTGCCGAGATAACCGGGCATGAGAAAATCGAAGATGGACCAGAGATCCAAAACGGAATTTTCCAGCGGCGTGCCGGTGAGCACAATCCGATGCTTGGCGCGCACAGCCTTCACCGCCTGCGCGTTTTGCGTCTGGCGATTCTTGATGTGTTGCGCTTCGTCGAGCACGACGGTATCGAATTCCAGCCCACGATACTTCTCCGCATCGCGCCGGATGAGCGCGTAGCTGGTCACGACGATGTCGCTGTCCGCAATCTCGCTGAAGCGTGCATGCCGGTCCGGTCCGTGCAGCGCGAGAATTTTTAATTCCGGCGTAAACTTTTTTACCTCCGCCAGCCAGTTGAAAACGAGCGTCGTCGGGCAAACGATCAAGTGCGGAGTGCGGAGTGCGGAGTGTGGAGTTGGCGATGACCCGCGCGCGGTTTCATTCCGCACTCCGCACTCGACACTCCGCAATGTCCTGAGAAACGCCAGTGTTTGCAGCGTTTGTCCGAGGCCCATCTCGTCCGCGAGAATGCCGCCGAAGCCGTTGGTTCGCAAAAAACGCAGCCACCCGACGCCGAGCTTTTGATACGGCCGCAGCACGTTTTCTAAATAGCCGAGCGGCGGACATTCCAGCTTGGCGTCGCCGCTTTGCTTGGCCGCACGATCTCGCCACGCGGTCGGGGCTTCGACTTTCCACGCCGTGTGCTGCTTCAACGTTGCTTCGAGAAAACCGGCCTGCGCGTTGTTGATCCGATAGCCCGCCGCGTGCTGCTGCGGCGCGCAATCAAGCAAGACTTCCTGCAATTCCTCCACCGCGCCGGAATCGATCACCGCCATTTTTCCATTCTTCAAACGCGTGTGATTCTGGCCGGACAGCAATAGCCGCTGGATGTCGGCTGCGGAAAATTGTTCGCCACTACCCGCCGCAAACACGACGCCAAGATCGAACCATTGCACGCCGGACGACGTGATCTGAAACTGCGGTTCCACGCGCTCGATATTTTTCAGCGTGCGATTCTCGAGCTGTTCATCCAGCGTCACGCTCCACTCGCGTTGGAGTTTGGGAAATTCGCGGGCGAGAAAATTCAGCACGGAGTTCTGTCCGGTCAGTTGGAGTTTGCCTTGTCCATCCGGCGCGGAAAAACCGCTGCGTTGCAGTCGCGCAACGGCGGCGCGCTCGGCGGAAAAATCGCGCGTGGAATAGCGTGTCGGCACTTCCGGATCGGGCAGCCAGACGTTTTCGTCCGCCGCTGTGACGCCGACGGTCATGATGCGCGCGCCGTAAGCGCATTGCAGCAGCGCGCCGAGCTGCGTCAGCCCGCCGTTGAGTGAGAGCAGGAAGCGCGGTGCCTGCGGTTCAAGCGTGAAATCTTCCAGTTTGAAATTCGCCTCGATGCTACCCGCAGCGGACAACTGCGGCCATTGCTGACTTAGGAACTGCGGCACTTGCGAGCGTGTCACGCGCACCGGCGCGCGGAAAATCTCCTTCAGTTCCGGCGACAATCCCAGCGGCTGCAGCGAATTGTTTCGCCACACCCAATCGCCGATCATCGCCAGCACGGTGCCTTTTTGTTTGAGCGACAAAAGAATTTCGCCGCTGCTTTCGAGCATGGCTTGCAGCGGCAGTTGCAGCGGGGTCTTGCTGATCGTGACCGCGCTGGATTTGCCGAGCGTGATGTTTTCATGCCCGGCCAGAAGCGGCACGAGTGGGATAAAATCTTTTGCATCCAATTGCATTAGCGCGGGCGTCTCGCCATTCGTCAAAACTTCTAGTTGCTCGATGACAGCGTTGTCCTGCGCGGAAAATGCAAACGCGCGTTCTTTGGGCAACGCATTTAGCGGCATGCGGCTGCCGGTCCATTTCGCTTCGAGCACGAGCATGATCTTGCCGCGCGCGATGGCTTGATCGAAATTCGGCGGCAGAATGATGAACAGTTCCGCCGGCTCGCCGTCCGCGCTCCGGGTGAGTGCAGAGACTTTTTTGAGCGGAGCTTTTGCAGCCGCTGCTGGCGCGTTTGATTTTGTCGGAGCCGAAGCCGTTTCACCTTTTTGCGTCGCGATCCAATGCAAGCCAACGGCGACGCTGTGCGCGCAGATTTTTCCCCACTCTCGCGCCTCGCGGCAGTTGCAAAGATTGTCGATGTCAACGGAGTTATTGATGATGAGCGATCCGCGAAAGGTCATCCCATCAGTCTGCACCACACCGCGTAACAACGGCGGCGCCCAAAACGAGCTGACGACCTGACCTTGCGCGAGATAGGCGCGCGCGCGCTTCATCACGTCCCAGCCAGCGGCTTGGGCGAGTAATGCTTCGGTGAGTTCAATCGACATTGGCAACAGTATGCCGATGCCCGATGCTAATGAAAATTATGAATCGCACGGCGAAAATATTTTCAATATATCTCGCCGACTTGCTAAATGAAATTTTGCCGGAGCCGAATGGTTGTATTTAGTCTCGCCAGTTATAATATCACCAAATTATCACGAGTAACTGCACAAGGCTTTCATGTATTGCGCCCGCTCGAAGGCGGCGGGATTAGGGCAATTTAGATGGCTCAAACTGCCTTTTAACTGGCTGAGCGATTCGTATTCGTGTTCTTCCAGCCATTCCGTTAGCTCGCTCTCAATCATCGCAATTTGCGGGAAGCCATGGCGAAGAATCGTGGAGCAAAGCATCGTGACATCCGCACCTGCCATAATCATTTTGAGTGCATCGGCGGCGCGATGAATCCCGCTGGTCGCGGCCAGACTGGCGTTCACGCGGCCGTGAAGCAACGCAATCCAACGCAGCGGCAAGCGCATGGCCATCGGCGTGCTCAACAAAATATTTGGCTTCACTTCCAACGATTCCAATTCGATGTCCGGTTGATAAAAACGATTGAACAGCACCAATCCGTTTACGCCCGCTTGGTCGAGCCGCTTCGCCATGTTGGCAAAGTTGCTGAAGAACGGACTTAACTTCACCGCCACGGGAATCGTGACGGTCGCTTTCACTGATTTCAAAATATCGAGATACGTCATTTCAACTTCCGTGCCGGTAAGATTCATATCCGTCGGGATGTAATAAATATTCAGCTCCAACGCATCCGCACCGGCTTCTTGAATTTGCCTCGCATAATTCGTCCAGCCACCAACCGACGAACCGTTCAGGCTGGCGATGATGGGGATTTTAGTCGCCCGTTTCGCGGCAGCGATGTGCTTCAAATATTCTTCGGGCCCCAGCCGGAATTCCGACGGTTCGGGAAAGTAACTAAGCGACTCGGCGAAACTATCCGTGCCGTTTTCGAGATTCCGGTTCAACTCCAACTGGTCCTGACGCAACTGTTCTTCAAACAACGAATACAGCACCACAGCCGACGCGCCCGCATCCGCCATGTGTCGGATGTTATCCACGTCCTCCGACAGTGGCGAAGCTGAAACCACCAGCGGTGAACGCAATTTCAAACCTAGATACGTTGTGGTGAGATCCATAATTTTAGTTGGTTGGCGTTAAGGTTTCCGTGCTGGTTGTTGAAATGGCCTCTGGCGTTGCCAAAACCGTTGCTGGTTTGGGTGTCGGCTGCGCCATGTATTGATAAAATTTCCAGCGCCGATCCGCATCCACTTGCGATTGCTCGAAGAATTTCTTTGCGTCGTCCGGTTTGCTCTTCGTCAGCATCTTGAAACGATTTTCCGTCAGCATGAAATCTTTTACCTTCGATTTGGCTGCGGTGGAATCCAACTGCAACGGATTCTCGCCGCGCTCGGCGCGACGCGGGTCGTAGCGATACAAGAGCCATTGGCCGGACTCGACCGCGAGCTTCTGCTGCTTTGCGCCGACACCTTGATCCAACGCAATGCCGTGGGCGATACAATGGCTGTAAGCAATAATCAGCGACGGTCCGGGAAATGATTCCGCCTCAATGAACGCCTTCAACGTGTGTTCGTCCTTTGCGCCCATCGCGACGCTCGCCACGTAAATATTTCCGTAGCTCATCGCAATTAGTCCGAGGTCTTTTTTGCCCGCCGGTTTGCCGCCCGCGGCAAATTTAGCAATCGCACCGCGCGGCGTGGATTTGCTCATTTGCCCGCCAGTGTTTGAATAAACTTCCGTGTCCATGACCAGCACGTTGACCTTGCGGCCGCTGGCGAGCACGTGATCCAAACCGCCATAGTCAATGTCATAAGCCCAGCCATCGCCGCCTAGAATCCATACGCTCTTTTTCACCAACTTATCCGCCAGAGTCAGCAGCAGTTTCGCATCCGGCGACTCGATTTCTGCCAATCTTTTCTTCAAGACCAAAACGCGTTCGCGTTGGTCATGGATGCCGGCTTCATCGCTTTGATCCGCATATATAATTGCGGAAACAAAATGATCACTGAGTTCCGGTGCGAGTTTCTGTAGCAATTCCTCCGCAAAATGTTTCTGTTGATCAATGGAAACGCGGAAACCCAGACCAAATTCCGCATTGTCCTCGAACAATGAATTAGCCCAAGTCGGTCCACGCCCGCAACTATCCGTGGCATAAGGCGTCGTCGGTAGATTGCCGCCGTAAATTGAGGAGCAGCCCGTCGCATTTGCCACGACCATGCGATCGCCAAACAATTGCGTGAGCATCTTGATGTATGGCGTTTCACCGCAACCCGCACACGCACCGCTGAACTCAAACAGCGGGCGCAATAACTGTTGTTGGCGCAGCGCGGTGTTCTTGATTTTGGTGCGATCCATATCCGGCAGCTTGAGGAAATAATCCCAGTTCGCCACCTCCGCCGCGCGCAACGGCGCTTGCGGGCGCATGTTGATGGCCTTGAGCTTGGCTTCGGATTTATTTTTGGCCGGACAAACGTCCACGCAAATCTGACAGCCGGTGCAATCTTCCGCCGCGACTTGCAACGTAAATTTCTGGCCTTTGAATTCCGGCACGCGCGAGTCGCAACTCTTGAACGTGGCGGGAACATTTTTTAATTCCGCCGGATCGTAAACCTTCGCGCGAATGGTCGCGTGCGGACAGATGGCCACGCACTTCAAACATTGAATGCAAGTCTTCTCGTCCCAAACTGGAATTTCAAACGCCAGATTGCGCTTCTCGTATTGCGCTGTCGCAGTTGGAAACGAACCGTTATTCGGAAACGCACTGACCGGCAAATCGTCGCCATCGCCGCAGGCAATTTTTCCAAGCACATTGTGCACAAACGCTGGCGCATTCGGCGTGATGGATGGTAGCAACGGGCCAGTGCCGTTGACTTTGAAATTTGCTACGTCAACTTCGTGCAGATTGGCCAGCGTGTTGTCCACGGCTTTCAAATTCATCTGCACCACTTCATCACCTTTTTTGCCGTAGGTTTTCTTGATGGAATTTTTGATGGCGGCAATTGCTTCATCCTTTGGCAGCACACCGGAGAGCGCGAAGAAACAAACTTGCATGATGGTGTTGATGCGTCCGCCCATGCCGCTTTCACGCGCAACTTTGGAGGCATTGATGACGTAGAATTTCGCTTTTTTCGCGAGCAGCGTTTTCTGCAACGGCGTCGGCAGCGTCGCCCAAATTTCATCTTTTGAACGCGGCGTATTCAGCAGGAATGTCCCGCCGTTCACCAGTGTGCGCAGCATTTCGTAGCGTTCCAAAAATACCGGCAAGTGACAGGCCACAAAATTGGAGCTGGTGATGAGATACGAAGAACGAATTGGCTGCGGCCCAAAGCGCAAGTGCGACACCGTCATCGAACCGGACTTCTTCGAGTCATACACGAAATAGCCCTGTGCGTAATTATCGGTCTCCTCGCCAATAATCTTGATGGAATTTTTGTTCGCGCCCACCGTGCCGTCGGCGCCGAGGCCGTAGAACAGTGCGCGAACAACATTCGCCGGCTCGGTGGAAAAATTCGCGTCATACGCAAGGCTAGTGTGGTTCATGTCGTCGTTGATGCCGACTACGAAATGATTTTTCGGCGCAGGCACCGTGAGATTGTCGAACACCGCTTTGACCATTGCGGGCGTAAATTCTTTCGAGGACAAACCGTAGCGACCCGTAAATATTTGCGGCATCGCTTTCAAATGCGAGCGACCAGCGGCGGTTTCTTCCATCATCGCCGTGACGCAATCTTGATACAGCGGGTCGCCCGTCGCGCCCGGTTCTTTGGTGCGGTCAAGCACCGCGATACGTTTTACCGAAGCGGGCAAAGATTCGATGAAGCGTTTGCCGTCGAACGGACGATACAAACGCACTTTCAATAAACCGATTTTTTCGCCCTGCGCGATTAAATGTTCAACCGCCTCGTGAGCCGCTTCGCAGCCGGAACCCATCAGCACGATGACACGTTCCGCATCAATCGCGCCTACGTAATCGAATAAATTGTAACTGCGGCCCGTTAGCGCGGCGAATTCGTCCATCACCTTCTGCACGATGTCGGGACAGGCGGAATAAAAACTATTCGCCGCCTCGCGGCCTTGGAAAAACACGTCGGGATTTTGCGCCGTGCCACGCAGAACCGGTTTGTCAGGTGTCATGGAATTGGCGCGGTGCGCTGCAATCAACTTATCATCAACCAGCGCGCGGATGACTGATTCGTCGAGCATTTCAATTTTGGAAACTTCGTGTGACGTGCGGAAGCCGTCGAAGAAATGGATGAACGGAATTCGCGAACGCAGCGTTGCCGCCTGCGAAATCAACGCCATGTCCATCGTCTCCTGCACCGACGCCGCGCCGAGCATGCCCCAGCCCGTTGAACGGCACGCCATGATGTCGCTGTGGTCACCGAAAATGGAAAGTGCGTGGGTCGCCACGGTGCGCGCAGTGACATGAAATACCGTCGGCAACAATTCGCCGGCGATTTTAAACATGTTCGGAATCATCAACAGCAACCCTTGCGACGCGGTGAAAGTCGTGCTCATCGTGCCCGTCTGCAACATGCCGTGAACCGCGGCGACAGCTCCGCCTTCACTTTGCATTTCCACAATCGCCGGCGTGGTGTTCCAGAGATTTTTCTTACCTTCGGACGCCCATTGGTCGCACCACTCGGCGATGGGTGACGACGGGGTGATGGGATAAATCGCCATCGTCTCGTTGACGCGGTAGGCGACGTAGGCGGCGGCCTCGCAGCCGTCAATGGTTTTGAACTTACGCAGGTTTTTCATGGTTGAAATTAAATTGGGCGGTGTAAGTGCGTTGATCTTCGTTCGCGACGAGGGTGAATCCGAGTTTGGTGCAGAGGTGCTGCATGGCGTGGTTCTCGGCCAGAATTTCGCCAGTGATGCAGTCCAATTTTTCCGCGCGACCGACGACAATAAGTTGCTTGAGCAGTTCGTTGCCCAAGCCAAGATTTTGCGCGGCGTCGCTGATGAGCACGGAGAATTCCGCCACGTTCGACGCCGTCAATTTGCTCAAGCGTCCGACGCCGACAATTTTTTTCACGTCATTCTCGTTTACGGGTTTTGACTCTGCGACGAGGGCGATTTCGCGGTCGTAATCGTTGAAGCAAATGCGAACCAGCCGTTCATGCGTGGTGCGTTGCGATAGGTTCAGCGCGCTGAAGTAGCGGTGATAAACACTTTCTTCCGAAAGCGTCTCGTGAAATTTCACCATCATCGGCTCGTCTTCTGGGCGAATGGGGCGGATGTTGATTGGTGCTTTGTTCTTCATCTTCCACGACCGTATGTATTGGGTCGGATAAGGACGGATGGCTGGCTTCGGCAGTTTATCTTCCGGCGTTTTCGGGTCGTGCAGCACGACACGACCGTCGAGCGCAACGATGCGTTCGGCGGAGACGAGCAGGGGATTGATGTCAATTTCGGCAATCCACGGCTGTTCGACAACGAGTTGGCTGAAGCGCACGAGCAATTGTTCCAAAGCTGCGATATCGGAAGCTTTGCGGCCGCGCACACCTTTGAGCGCGGTGAAAATTTTTGTTTTTTCCATCATGCGCCGTGCGAGCGTCGCATTTAGCGGCGGCAGACCGAGTGAACGATCCTTGTAAACTTCCACCAGCTGTCCGCCGGTGCCGAAGAGCAACACCGGGCCAAACTGCGGGTCAACGCTGCTGCCGACAATGAGTTCGTAACCTTCCAATTTAATCATCGGTTGCACGGTGACGCCCAGGAAATGTTTCTTGCCAGCCTTCTTGGTGCAGGAAGATTCAATTTCTTTCCAGGCCTGGCGAACCGCCGCGGCCGTGCGCAGATTCAATTGCACACCGCCGACATCCGTTTTATGCGTGATGGTTTCGGAATACAATTTCAATACGACCGGGAAGCCGATGCGTGTGGCTTCTTTTACCGCCTCGCTTTCCGTCAACGCGATACATGTTTCAACGGTTGGGATGCCATACGCTGCGAGTAATTTTTTGGATTCAAATTCCGTTAGGATCGTGCGTCCCTCTTTGCGCACGTCGGAAATAATTTTGTCCGCTACATCGCGATCAATGGGGTTGTGGCGATTGGCTGCTGGCATGGACGGCGTTTCGTAAAGTGAGCGCAGATTTTCGCTGTAAGCCCACATGTAATAAAACGCTTTTGCCGCGCGGTCAGGATATTTGAAAGTCGGAATGTTCGCCGCGTTAAGAATATTTTCGCCCGCTTCCACTTGGCCGACGCCCATCCAACTCGCGATAATCGGTTTGCCTTCAATATGCGCGAACGCCGTGAGTTCCTCGGCGGTCGCCGTCGGATCGGTCATCGCTTGCGGTGTGAGAATAACGAGCAAACCATCGGTGTTCGGGTCTTTCGCCGTGATGTCCACGGCCTTGGCGTAAAGTTCCGCGCCCGCATCGCCGATGACATCCACCGGATTATTGTGGCTCCAAGTCGGCGGCAAAATTTGATTGAGCGTCGCCATTGTCTCCGGCGCTAAATCGGCAAGTTGTGCGCCGCTCCCGATGAGCATATCCGTCGCGAGCACGCCAGGGCCGCCGGCATTGGTTACGATGGTCAGACGCGGACCTTTCGGGCGCGGCTGTTTGGCGAGCACTTCCGCCATATCGAACAATTCAGAAATCGTGTCTACGCGCAAAACGCCAACACGTTGGAACGCCGCTTGCAATACTTCGTCGCTACCCGTGAGCGATCCAGTGTGTGACGCTGCCGCTTTCGCTGCCGCATCGGTGCGTCCGGGTTTGATGATGATAATTGGCTTCGTCAACGCGACTTCGCGCGCGGCGGAAAGAAATGCCCGCGCGTCGCCAATCGATTCAATGTAAATGACAATGCTCTTCGTATTCGGGTCATCGCCAAGATGATAAATTAAATCACCCCAGCCGACATCGAGCATCGAGCCGAGCGAAACAAATGCGCTGAACCCGACGTTTTCCTTCAAACTCCAATCCAGAATCGCCGTGCAGAGCGCGCCGCTTTGACTGAGAAAACCGACGCTGCCAGGTTTCGCCATGTCCGCCGCGAACGTGGCGTTAAACTTGTGACCGGGCACCATCACACCCAAACAATTTGGTCCGATGATGCGGATGTTGCCGCGTCGCGCTTCCGCCAAGACTTGTTGTTCCAACGCCGCGCCTTCCGCGCCTGTTTCTTTGAAGCCGGCGGAAATAATAATGACGCCATGAATGCCAACCGCTGCGCATTCCTTGATGATGCCCGGCACTGTTTTCGGCGGCGTGATGATGACGGCGAGATCGGGAACTTCCGGTAACGCGGCGACATTCGGATACGCCTTGATGCCGAGGATGGATTCCTGAATCGGGTTGACCGGATAAATTTTTCCGGCGAAACCGCCCGCCACCAAATTATGCATCACCGTGCGCCCGACGCTGCGTTTGCGTTCCGTTGCGCCGATGACCGCAATGCTTTTGGGCGAAAGTATCGGGTCAAGCGGTCGGCGCGTTTGATGAAAAACATCGTGTGCGTTTTCGAGATTGCTGGGGGAAATATTTGAAGTGCTCATATTTTTTCTACTAATCACAGCCACAAGCTGCCAGCGAAAACGTTTGAAGGCTTCGCCGGATTTAGCAAAGGTTCACCGTTTTTTGTTCAAGGGATGGATCAACTTGTGTCTGGCGATAGAGTTTAAATTACCACACCGTTGCTGTTTTTTAGCCCCTATTTTACTTCCGGCAAAACTTGGCAAGGCTGATGCTATGTATCAGGCATGTTGCATTACTCTGAAAAAAATCGCAGTCCGTTGTGCTACCTCATCACGGATTTTCATTCAGCCAGCCAGAAACGCGTAGCGCGCTTTGACCTTTGGGGCGTGTTGGTTTCCGCGTTGATGGCTTCCTTGCTGGTGGAATTTGTCCGGCTGTTGGTTTCGCGCTGATTGCGGGCTTCGACTAATTAAAAAATTTTCCAAACGCGTGCGCGTCGGAAAATTTTCTTAAAACTCCCACTGCTTTCGATTTGCTATTGCTCGTCAGTAACTCGCGGCGTAAAGGTAAGATTCAAATATCCGACAGCAACTTCCAACGGTTTTCCAGTCTGGGCAACCACTTGAGTCACCGCAAAATCATGCGTTTCGCCGTAATCGTTTTTAGATTCCAGCACGAGGACGATTTGCACGTTGCGCTTGTCGAGCATCTTGGGAGTGAGCGTGCAGCTTTCACCGGTGGCCAGACGCAGACAAGTTTCGTTGTGATTCGTTAGTGAGATTTCCCCAAGGTTACGTTCCGACGAATTGGTCGTGACCACTACCTCCGTCACCGGCTTTTGCGGTGGCGCAACTTTATGGCAGCTTGCCGGGACTAGTCCGGTCAGAAAAACCATGATGGCCGAAGTTGTTTGCGTAATGCCCATGGCTCGAGATTAGCAGGAATCAGGCCGATTGGAAACCAGCTTAAAAAACTTGGTTTAGTGAGGAAAAGTGTCCCGAAAATTGAAATGGCCGCCTCAAATTTAATCCGCGCGGTCAAAAACCATCAGATTCTTGCCGTCCTTGATGGATAAGCGTAAGTCTTCCGCCTTGGCCGTCATGAATTTCTCGTCGCTGTTCAGCGTCAGGTGCAAATCGTAGGAACCGCTGTTGTCCGTCCAGTCGCCTTTCCAATTTTCCGAAGTGAACGGCGGCTGGCCGGGCTGCGGCTTCGCTAAAAACTTCGGCAGGCTCTTCACGAAAAGCTGATTGTCACCCGTCGCCAAAATGCGGGTGTCCGCGTAAGCCTGTGTCCAGCGCGCGCGGATAATGCGCATTTCGCTGGCGGGAATTTTCGGATTGCTCTGGCGCAACCACGCGATCGTCACCGCCGGATTAAATTCCCAGTGGCCGATGATTTTTTCGCCGTCGTATTTCGCCGACTTGCCGGTTTGCAGATACGTGTTCAAGTCATCCAAGTTGGTTTGCAAGATGCCGGCCACCAACGCCGTTTGATCTTTATTTTCCAAAAACGCCAGCACGTTCGGATTGCTCAATACTTCGCCAATCGTCGCGCCGCCCGCCAGCGCATTCGTCAAGGTGCCGTCCGTCACCAGCGGCTGAAAATCATCGCGTTCCCACAGCGAAGTCAGCGCCGGATACGCCGCGAGCCGCGAGCCCACCTGCGGATTTTGCGCGAGAAAGCCCGCGAGATCGGCGTATTGATAATACGTCGGCGACAGCGTGCCGACCGCGCTCGCTGTGCGCGTGAAATGCGTCGCTTCCAAATCTTTGCCCAATTGATTGACCACGCGGATGACCAACGGCTGCGGCGTTGTGCCCGCCACTTGCGTCGTCCAGTAGGTCAGGTTGAAAATGAAAAAGCTGATCAGGATAAAATAAACCACGCCGTTCAAGAGGCCGATGCAGATGCCCACGCGCGCGTTAATCCGTTCAAACAACGCCAAGCGCAAGTCGCCCGCCGTATATTTGTAAAAATGTTCCGCGCGATTGTGCACCGGCTGGCCGATGAACTTGAACGCGATGGAAATCAGGATGAAGCCAATCACCGGCGCCAGCGCCCACGCGTAAATCGGATTCGACACGCCCAGATGCAGCAACAATGGATGCACCAGTTTGCCAATCAAACCCGCCAGCAGCGCCGCGACGAGAATGCCGACAAATGAAATCGCCGCGCGAATTGCGCCCAGCCGCCAGCCCGCCAGCGCCGTCGAAATCAACACCACGATTGCGAGAATCCAAATGCTCATGCCGTCATTAAAAATCATCCCGCCGAAAATGCACGACGAAAATGTGCCCGCCTAAGTTTGAAATCCGCGCGCCACGCGCTATCTTGCCCCCGCGTGAAAATCTCCGTCATCGTCCCCGCTTTCAACGAAGAAAAACTTTTGGGTGCGTCGCTTGCCGAAATCAACGCCGCCGCCGCTGCGTTTACCGCACGCGGCTGGGCCTACGAACTTTGCGTGTGCGATAACAACTCCACCGACCAGACCGCCGCCATCGCCCGTCAACACGGCGCGAACGTGGTGTTCGAGCCCGTCAATCAGATCGCCCGCGCGCGCAATGCCGGGGCGTCCATCGCCACCGGCGATTGGTTTGTCTTTGTGGATGCCGACACGCATCCGAGCGAAAAATTATTTGCCGACGTGGCCGAAAAGATTTCCAGCGGTAAAGTTTTGGCGGGCGGCGTCACCATCCGGCTGGACGAAAAGCTATTGGTCGCCGGCCTCATCACCCATTTTTGGAATTACTCCAGCCGCCTCGCGCGGCTCATGGCCGGCTCGTTTATTTTTGTGGAAGCGGCCGCATTCCGACAGGTCGGCGGGTTCAGCCATGAATTTTACGCGGCGGAAGAATTGGATTTAAGCATCCGCTTGAAAAAACTTGCGCGCGCGACCCAAAAGAAAATCGTCATCCTGCACCGGCATCCGATTAAAACCTCCGCGCGCAAAATGAAGCTTTATAGCGGACGCGAATTAGGGACTTTTTTCCTGCGCTCCATTTTTCAACACCGCAAAACCATCCGCAACCGCGAGGCCGCGTTTATGTGGTATGACGGACGGCGGTGAAATGAGTTAACGATTTTACTGTCGCGTCTTGGAGAGACGGAATGAAAATAGCCCGGCGTTGCGGTTCAGTAATCCCAAAGGGATTAAATCATCCAGCCTAGGGTTGCGCGGCACGCGCTACCCTAGGTGAACGCAAAATAAATTCACCAACCCTGAAAGGGTTGCATCAATCCCAAACATAACGCTCATCAAATTTAATCTCGTAGCGTTTTAAGAATTCCCGAAATTCATCCTGAAACGAAACCTGCCGGTGATGGGCTTCCTGACTGGCGATGTAATGCCGCACGGTGTCAACTTGCGAAAACCCAACCGAAAAAATCCCGTAGCCGCTCTGCCACGCAAAATCTTTCAATTCGGGATCTTTAGTTTTCAGCCAGAGGGACGAACCGCGTTTAACTTCCTTGACCATGTCCGCCGCCGTGGTTGTGCGCGACAACGTGGCGAGAAGATGCACATGGTCGGCCACGCCGCCGACGATGATGGGCTGGCAATCGAGATGCGTCAGAATGCCGCCGAGATAACGGTGTAATTCATCGCGGAGCGGTTGGTCACGAAGGAATGGCCGCCGATCTTTGGTGGAAAACACCACATGCACAAGAATCTTGGCGAGCGACTGGGGCATGGGCGAAGGATGCCCAAGACGTGGAAATGATTCAACCCTTTCAGGGTTGGCAAATGGTTCGTTCTTTTACCTAGGGTAGCTGCGCAACCCTAGGCTGGATGATTGAATCCCTTCGGGATTTTAGCACAACTCTAGGTTGAATGATTTTTATCCCTTTGGGATAAAGACCAAGCGGCAATGAAAAAGACGGCCTCCGTTGCCAGAGGCCGTCGGCGTTTTTTGTTGGTAGGGCGGCGCGGCCGCGCCGCCCCATTTAATTTGGGCAGCGCCAACCTGCGCACGTCTTTTCACTGGTAGGGACGGCGCGCTGCGCCATCCCCAATCCCAAAGGGATTGAATCCATCAGCCTAGGGTTGCCGCACAGCGGCTACCCTAGGTTCACGCCAAAAAATTATCAACCCCAACGGGGTTGCATCACCGGTGCGCGCCGAGGATTCAACCCTTTCAGGGTTGCGGTCGTTTTTGATGTGATGTCCTAGGGTAGCGCGTGCCGCGCAACCCTAGGCTGGATGATTGAATCCCTTCGGGATTTTAGCACAACCCTAGGCTGAATGCTTTTCATCCCGTTGGGATGAAGGCCGAACGGCAATGAAAAAGACGGCCTCCGTTGCCAGAGGCCGTCGGCGTTTTTTTGTTGGTAGGGCGGCGCTGCCGCGCCGCCCTATTTAATTTGGGCTGACCGGCAGGTCAGCCCTACCACGACTATTTTTTCACGGCACCACGATGGTGACCGCCGCGCTCGGGGTGCTTTCGCCCGCATCATTCACGGACGTGACGGTAATCTTGGCGGTCGCACCGCTGTGCAGACCGGAGAGCGTCGCTTCCGTATCCGTGGGTGACGCCACGGCAATGGGGTTCGCATCCGTGCCGACAATTTGTTTCCACACGCGGTAATGCATCGCCAGCCGCGCCGCCGCCCAATTCACGTGCAAGACGCCGGGCGTTCCCGGTGTGACGGACACC
>Ga0164296_1000187_pt1 | contig 80812 bp, 52 predicted proteins | sample GEODES057metaG_FD_113533 | JGI IMG/M metagenome (GOLD analysis project Ga0164296, IMG submission 113533) | Dystrophic lake water microbial communities from Trout Bog Lake, Wisconsin, USA - GEODES057 metaG | ecosystem: Environmental > Aquatic > Freshwater > Lake | place: USA: Trout Bog Lake...
CCGCTAATATGCTGAGCGGAAGTACCGCCCATGGAAAGTATACCACTACCAGTTACAGAAGCACTATTACTTAAACGACCTTTCACTGTTAATGTTGAGGAAGCGTTAAGATTCAGAATAGCTCCTGATAACAGGGTAAGGTTACGGGTAACCGCAGTACCTGATGCACCAAGTGATGGGGTATATGGTGTACCGGATGGTATAGTAACATCATCAGTAGCTAATGGCACAGTGCCACAACTCCAGTTAGCCGAGTTAGACCAGTTGGTATCAGCAGCACCTGTCCACTGCATAGGTATAGGGGCTACTACTGTATCTACATTGATACTATCTGTGCAATAGAAGTTAGCAGCATATACCAATTTGTAGTCGTGTGATGTAGTCATAGCAACGGTTGGCAGCGTATAAGTGCCGCCTGTAAGCGTAGCTGTAAGTATAGAACCGCCATCTACCTTGTAACCGATCGTTACGCCAGAAGTACCCGTAAATATGATATTAGTGGTACTGCCTGAGCATGGACGAACGGCAGATGTTACAGAAGCTGTAGGATATGCTGTGACCGTAACACTGATAGCGGCACCAGAACTTGTACATGTAGCGTTAGACACTGTAAGAGTACCGTGATAAGTTGCTGCAGTTGCCCCAGAAGGAACAACGAGGTTGATTAAGCCCCCTGAAAGAGTCGCAGATGGAAGATCTGTAAATCCTGCGCTATGGGCCGCGGCATCATAGACTATGCTGTAAGTAACAGGGCTACCTGTAGCACCAGAGTAAGACAGATTAGCAGATGTACTACCAGCACATACCACAGGCGTAGCGCCCGGAGTAATAGACGGTCCATTATTTACCGTTACTGTGTCAGTAACATTTGTGGTACCGCAAGAATTGGTTTTAGTGTAAGAGATAACAGTGGTGCCAGCTGTTACTGCTGAAACAACACCTGAAGTAGCGTCAATAGTAGCTACACCAGGAGCACTGCTTGTCCAGGTTCCACCCGATGCTGTATCGGCAAGAGTTATTGTACTACCCACACATGCTGCATTTACACCGGTGATAGCAGGGATAACCGGAGCTGTGTTTACCGTAATGGTAGCGCTGCCTGTGATAGTAGTAGTACCTGAAGGGTTGATCACATTTACCAAAGTGTAAGTATGTGTGCCAGGTGTCAGCGAGCTGGTAATGATCCTTGCTGACGCTGTAGCAGAGTCGAGTTGTATGGTCTGGTTAGAACCGCCATCAACGGTATAGGTAACAGTAGCATGCGGGTTACCCTTGAAAGTTATTGTATCAGCAGCACCGCTACACAAAGTAGTATTAGATACTGATACACTCGCATAAGCTGACGGCGCAAACATGATACCACGAACCCCTGTAAGGCCTGATACCAGGTTGGTCGATGATGAACTGGCACCACCATCAACTACCTTGATGATAGATGTACCCGCAGACGGAGTAGCATATATAGTAGGATTTGTAGTCGAGTAGTCAACAGTAATACCCGTAGAAGCCGTCGCATTTACAACATAAGTCTGAGACCATACGCCAGTACCTACGTTTCTTGTAAATTTAAGAATACCCGCTGTAGCGTCGGCAAGATACGCTGTATTGCCATCAGGGCTGATAGAGAACCCATAAGTGTTAGCGGTAGAAGCAGACGATATCAGCAACGTATATGCCGGTGATCCCGATGTAGGTATACCTGAACCAATAGTACTTACACCCTTGAATGAACCAGAACCAGATGTAGAGTACAACTGTCCGTTAAACACCTGCAGATAACGGTTGTTAGTAGAACCGGCCGATATTGTGGCTGCAGTGTTCATCAACACAACCCCGGTATTCGCTCCTTCTGCAAGGAAATTAGCACCATAAGATACTCCCGAGCGTATATTGTTGGCAGAGAAAACGGCTTTAGAGTATTGTCTTACAAACTGACCATTGATATTAACACTACCTATTACCCTATTGCTCGTAGATGAAGCAACACCGGCTGTTCCAGCGGCAACATCATATCCGACTACAACAAGGCGATCTCTTTCAGCAGAGAGTCCTAGAAGACCTTCTGAACCTGCAGTGCCACTTATTGTGAGCTGACTGCTACCGGTTGATGGTAACGTCTGTGTACTTACCAGTGTACCAGTAGTGGTATATTGAGCCAGACTAACAGGAGCTGCTGCCGATGACAGGGTACCGGTTGGTATAATAACCACCAGATTGCCTGCCGTGAATGGAGTAGCAACAGTGACCGTAGCTGTAGTTGAAGCAGAGCCGCAAGTATTAGATACAGTATACGATATTACTGAAGTTCCTGAGGTAACACCTGTTACTACACCTGTTGTTGCATCGACAGTAGCGACGGAAGTCGAAGTGCTTGCCCATGTACCACCAGTAGTAGTAGATGATAACGTTGTAGTGGCACCTATATAAGTTGTAAGCGTACCCGTTATTGCAGCAGGAGTTGCCGGAGTTGTAAGAACTGTAAATGGAGTACTGATTGTTGTATTGCCGCAACTATTAGACACCGTATACTTAATTGTGTCAATACCCGCTGCTACACCTGTAACAACACCAGTGGAAGCATCCACAGTAGCTAAAGATGTGCTAGTACTACTCCATACCCCACCACCGGTAGCATCAGACAACGTTGAAGCAGCGCCGATACAAGCAGACATTGTGCCAGTGATAGCAGGAGGTGTAGCTGGCAACGAGTTGATTGTTATTGATGCTGTAGTGTAATTGCTGCCGCATGCATTAGTAACAGTATAAGTAATAGTAGCTGAGCCCGAAGTCACACCGGTAACCACACCTGTGGTAGCATCAACAGTAGCAAACGAAGTGCTACTGCTGGTCCATGTGCCACCAGAAGTGGCATCAGACAGTGTAGTCACAGCCCCAGGGCATACCGATAATGTACCCGATATTGCAGGCGGGGCAGCAGGAGTAGTGATCACCACAAACGGAGTTGTTGAAGTTCCGGTACCGCAATCTGTAGTGACAGTATAAGATATTGTTACTGAACCTGCCATAACTCCTGTTACGACACCACTAACAGAATCAACGGTTGCAACAGTAATATCACTGGAATGCCATACCCCACCCGTTGTTACATCTGCCAGCGTTCTGGTAGAGCCGACACAAACTGTATCCGTACCGGTTATCGTTCCACCCGAAGGTGTTGACGAGACATTTATAAGAGCAATGGCAGTAGCAGAACCACATGTACCGGTAACAGTATATGATATTGTGTCCGTGCCTGAGGCGTGAGCTGTGATGTTGCCCGACGCATCTATTGTGATTATTGAGGTATTGTTTGACGCCCAAGTACCACCTGTTACTGACTCACCAAGAAGCGTAACTGAAGCAGGGCAAACCGTGCTTGGAGCATAGATGATACCTGCATTGGTTGCCGGAGTGATGGTCACCGTTGCAGAATCTCCTGTCATTACCTGTGTGCAACCAGCCGGCGATTTTACGAAAGTAGCTACATATGAAGTATTGACAGTTGGAGAAACAGACAGGGAAGCCATACCGCTACCATTCAATACAATTGTTTGGTTAATACCGGAACCTACGTGGTAGGTAACTGTATCGCCGGCATCACCTGCAAAAGTAATTGTAGTAGTAGCGCCTGAACATATAGATGTTGACCCGCCTACAGTAACCGTAGGTAACGGATTAACGGTAATAGTAGAAGATCCTGTGCTTGTACATGCACCATTAGCTGAAGTAGCTACATAAGTTGTCGTAGCTGACGGTATAGCATATACCGATGTAGCAGCGGAGCCCGTGTAAGCTGTTACCGCCGGTGAATCAAGATACAAACCTGAAGTTGGTGACCAGGTAATAGAAGCAGGCACCGTATAGGTAATACTTAATGTAAACGCTGTTGTAGTCGATGAACCACCTGTGTAGTTATCGTAGCCTATCAGCTTCCAGGTGCCATTCATCGTACTATATAAGCCAGACCATGAAGTTACGCTTGATGTATAACCGGTTGCACCTACACCACTTGCTGCATCTGCTGCAAATGTTCCCGTATAAGTGCCTGTACCTGTTGATAAAGCAGCTGAAGCTGAGGAGCTGAATGTTGTATTCACAAAACCAGCAGAACTGCTGCCACCAACTGCATTGTCAAGGTTCAGGATGGAACCGTTCGGCGCAAGTAAATTGAAGACAAAGTCTCCATCATACGTAGATGTTGCACTAAACCTTGCCGTGACATTGGTAATAGTAGCACCCAAAGGTATGCCGCTGACAACAACCGGGGACAACGAAGGATTGCCTGGTGTGCATGTATAGCTAGTTGTATTGGTAAATGAAGGACTACCCCCCGCAACACCGCCGGCAGATGTAAGATGGGTCAACGTACTACCCGCACATATAGCAGCAGTCAATGGTGAAACAGTTACCGAAGCCGGTGTTATATATGAGTTGATCGTTGTAGTTACGAAACTGGTACATGTACCATTAGAGTAAGTGTAAGTAACAGGGACACTGCCTTGAGACAATCCTGTTACAACACCGGTTGTAGCATCGATAGTTGCAGTAGCGGGCGCACCTGAGCTCCACGTACCACCTGTGGTAGCATCTGTAAGTGTAGCGGTACTGCCGGTACAAATGGTGGTAGCACCACCTATCGCAGCAATTGTCGGCAGTGGGTTCACTGTAATAGTGCGTATAGCATAGTTACTACATCCACCACTAGAGTACATATAAGTTATAGTAGTAGTGCCAGCAGTCAATGCTGTTACATAACCGGTAGAGGCGTCAATAGTTGCTACCGATGTAGCAGAACTCGACCAACTGCCACCTGAGGTTGAATCTCTGAGGGTAGTTGTATCACCGATACACAATGTACCATTACCTGTAATGCTTGCAACATATAAGGTAGAGCTTACTGTAACATTAACAGTATCTGTAGTAACACAACTACCATTAGATACCGAGGTTACATAAGCTGTAGTCGATGCTGGACGAGCATAGACTGAGTCCCTTGCAGTCCCTGTGTAGGCTGCCGTAGCTGCAGCATCAGTAAATAAGCCGGTAACCGGAGACCAAACTACAGGAATAGGGTTAGTATAATATACTGTTACCGTAAAGAGGTGCATCGTATCAGCATTGGTAAAGGCAGTAGTGTTATAGTCTGCAATCGTCCAGGTTCCGTTTGGCGTGCTGTACAAACTGCTCCAGGAAGTAGTATTAGATAAATACGGGGCTAAACCAACCCCACTTGCTGCATCTGCAGCAAATGTGCCCGTATAAGGTACGACGCCGGAAGTAAATGTTGTGGCACTTGAAGAACTGATGGAGGTACCTGAGAATGCTGATACAACTGTAGATGTTGATGTACCGTGCTGATTGATCAGGTTAAGTATATTGCCATTTGGCGCCTTCAAGTTAAAAATATAGTCTGCCGAATAGTTTGATGTAACGGCCAACCCTACTGTTACCCCTGTAATGGTAGCACCGGCAGGAATGCCGCTTATCACTACCGAATCAGTTCCGACTGCATGAGCAGCAGACGCATTCACAGCAATAGCACCAGACGAAGTCGTAGTACTATATGGCAGAGCACCACCACTTGCAACAAGCAATAAGGCCGGGCTTGCAGGACAAAGGCTAGCTGCAGTAGGTGATACTGATATTGCAGACGGAGATGATACTACCGTAATTGCTTGATTGACAGACGCAGAGCAGTATGCAGTTGAAGATGTGTAGGTAATATTTGTGGTGCCTGCGGCAACCGGCGTGACAACACCTGAAGAACTTACTGTAGCAATTGCCGTATTTCCTGATGTCCATGTACCACCGGTAGTGGCATCAGTAAATGTAGTTGTTGTACCACTACACAAGCTAGATGCGCCGGATATGGCAGCAGGTGTAGCAGGTACAGGATTAATGGTAATTGTATCAGTATTTGAGGTATTTGTGAAGCCCGATGCGCTACAGGTCGTTACCACCTTATAATAAGTTGTACCGGTAAGCGTCGGAGTTGTATATGTTAGATTAATTGCGCCCGATACTGGAGAGAACGACACACCGTCAGTAGATGAATTCCACTGATAAGATAAACCTGTTCCTACAGAACTTGTTGTAAGGGTAAGTGCAGATGATCCGCTACCGCAATATGCAGCAGATGAAGATGCGGTACCTGAAGCAGGTGTTCCTGTACAAGCAGGAACAGGCAGTATTGAGTAGGTTATCTTGATATCATCAAGTCTCCAGTTTACAGAGCCGCTGGTGCCTCCTGTACCTGAGCTGCCGTATGCATATATCCTTACCTCAACCGGCGTATTAGCTGCACCAGTAAGACTGATGGTAGCTCCATTATGGAAAGCCCATGCAGAGTTGGCTAATGACGTCCCACTATCCACAACAGATGCGAATCCATCGATACTTGTCCTTACGGCATATTTGGTTGGACCTGTAGCTGTAGAACGTGAACCAAAGTTCACACCCGTTATCTTCAAATAGTAACCTGCGTTCGGATTGACAGTGGCAGTTATATAAGGGAAAGTAGTTGACGATGTTGTTCCGGTTACACCAACTGTGTTACCAATATTGTTAGTACCGGATACACCCGTGTAACCGCTACTTGCTGACGTTGAATTGATGATAGAAGCGACAGTACTTGCTGAGTTACCAACGCCTGATGTACAAGATGCAGCAACAACGTTAGTATTTGTAGAACGTGTAGCAGCAGCAACACCAGCTGTATAAGCCCATACTACTGTATCAACCGGTACATTGACAGTTACTAATGCATACGCAAAATTGCTTCCGCAGACGTTAGTCACTGTATATTTGATGGTGTCTACACCACCGGCCTGACCTGTAACGGCACCAGTAGACGCATCTACCGTTGCAATCAGAGGACTCACACTAGACCATGTACCACCACCTGTTGCATCACTCAATGTAGTTGTTGCAGTTACGTTCACAGTTGTTGTACCGGTGATAGACGCAACAACAGGAGCTCCATTAATAGTAACTGGAGTAAATACGCTGTTACTGCCACAAGTATTCGCAATGGTGTACTTAGCAGTATCGGCGCCTGTTGCAACTCCGGTCAATATGCCGGTAACTGAATCGATAGTGGCTAATGAGGTATTTGTCACTGTCCATTTACCGCCAGCTACGCCGTCAGACAAGGTATCATGAACACCCAGACAGAAAGTTGTAGTTCCACTAATAGCAGCAGGAGTAGCCGGCAGAGGATTTACAGTTATAGCAGTAGTCGCGGTTGACGTTCCACAAGTATTAGTAATTCTGTAACTCACCGTATCAAGCCCTGCTGCAACTCCCGTCAATATGCCGGTCATTGAGTCAATTGTAGCTACTGATGTGTTGGTCACTCTCCACCTACCGCCGGTTGCTGTATCACTTAGCGTGGTAGCAGCGCCTACACACAGACTTGAAGCACCCGTGATAGCTGTAGTTGATGGAACAGGTATAACTGTAACCGTATCGATGCCGGTTGCCGCAGCAGTTACACCACTCAGACTTACGGTACCTGTATAATAGGTAGTAGCAACTGGGTGAACACCAATGCTACCGTTACCCGATGTATCCAGCACAAAAGATGAACCATCGCTGAGCAACACTGTGGCAAGAGGTGTGCCACCCATTACGGATATTGTAGTAGTTGCACCGTTACATATTGTAGCGTTGCCTACGATCGTAGCTGAAGGCTGACTGCTTGTTACATTAATGTTGGTAACATTCATCTGTGGACGGTTACCTGTAGCTGTTCCAGAGTAGTAATACAACCACCTGATCTCTACATCCGGCTGGTTGTTACAGCTTGACGGTAAAGTAATAGGACCGAAATCACGGTAACCAACCGTATCTGTGCCTGATGTCGGTGAAGTATAAGCTATCTGTGAAGTATCACTGTTTGGAAGGTCGGTATATGCACCGCTTGTACCTATACGGTATTGGGCACGGACAACATAAGTCCTTGAACCCGTAGAAGCAGCATAAACGCCAGCTCTCCACGATGCTTGTACACTTACCCTGTTTGTAGTATTGACGGCAAGTACCGCCTCTCCTATATTACCACCGCCATTGTTAAAGAACTCAAAACCATCAGTACCGGTCAGACCTAAGATCCTGCCACCGGTTGATAAGTTATAAGCGCCCAGGAAGTCGCCTGAGGCCGTTGAGGTAATCAACGGATCTGCAGCGTTCATAAAATGGAACACCATGCTCGTAGGGTAAGTACCGGCCGCGCTCGTTGACGGCCAGGTATTGAACAAGTAATTACTTGCGCTCAGGTTATACGGGCTTGGATCAGTAATAATGAATGTCTGTGCGTTTGACGCGCTTATAGGATCGGTTCCGATCTTTATCGCACCTGAAATAAGTATATTACTGAATGCTGTACTGGTGAGATTGATATTATGGCCTATTACCGCAGTGCTGGACGCATCAGCAGTAATGAATACATAACCGGTAGAATCAGCAGCTATGACCTGGCTGATGAATAACGGAAATACCTGTGTGCCCGCTCCCAGTGACGAAGTGTTCGTAGACAATAATGTAGCTGTTGCCGCATTAAAGGTTGAACTCCTTGAATACCAGCATTTGAAATTCGTAAAGTCAGTGGCTACGTAAGTACCGGCTGTGGTTACCGTCATCCCTGAGAAGTTTGCAGCAGTTGTTGACGATGTATCTGATAATGTAAAGTACTCTAAAACTATATTCGTAGCTCCTTCATGTATATTGCCTGCTGCAGGACTCGTGCCGCTGATCAAAACACTTGCAGGTCCGCTTATCGTGATCGTATTGGCTGCAGGAGCCGGGTCTGTACCCGTTACCACGGCACCGCCAAGGCTGAAGCCTGACAATGCTGTGCTGCCAAGGTTAATGGTATTACCCACTGTAGCTCCTGATGCGATATCAGCAGTTACATAAATATAACCCGTGCCTATAGGAAGTGATTGTGAGGCAAACGAAGGAAATACCTGACTACCTGCACCTAATGAAGTGGTTTTGGTAGAAAGCAGAGTAGCTGTACCTGAGTTAAATGTAGATGAAGTAGAGTACCAGCACTTGAGGTCAGTAAGGTCTGTACCAGCATATGTGCCTGCTGTTGTTACAGTAAGTCCGCTTATTGTAGCTGCGGATGTGGTCACTGCAAGCGCATAAGTTTGCAGTAATACATTAGTACTGCCCGCAGGCTGGCTCGATGCTGCAGGGCTTGTGCTGCTTATTGCTACGCTCGATGTTGGCGGAACCTGTCCTGTAACCTGAATATTGGTCACATTAAGTTCAGCAGTTCCACTCACATAGTAGTAGACAAAACGTATCTCTACGTCTGCAACGTTATTGCATGCTACCGGTAATGTAATAGGACCAAATCCAACAGTATCGCCCGTAGTTGCAGAGTTTGTATATTCAATAGTTGTCGTATCTGATGCAAGATTAGTATACGCACCGGTGGTACCGATCCGATACTGTGCTCTGATTTTTGCCACACCTGATGCCGGCGAATAAGTGCCTGCTGTCCACCTGACCTTAATACTATCCATTCCCGTAGTATTAATAGCCAATACGGCCTCACCATACTTAGTTGCAGGCATACCACCATTACCACTACCGTTATTGAAGAATCCGAAGCCGTAAGCTCCAAGACCATCAATACGTGATGCTGTTGCATAGTTATACAAGGCAACGTAGTCGCCCGCCGCAGTTGCTGCAAGCGTAGGGTTGGTTGCACTCATGTAATGGAAGATCATATTAGCAGGATAAGTGCCTAATGCGCTTGACGAAGGCCAGCTATTAAATACATATGGTCCTGAAGAAAGGTTATAAGGAATAGGATCAGTGTAGGCCTCAATTGTCTGAACACTGCCTGCAGGAACCGGATCGATGATACCAATTGAAGCAGATGGCAAATTAAAGTGAGACAATGCATTTGAGCCTATGCTGATCGTATTTCCGGCTGTAGCCGTCGAAGAAATATTGGTGGTAATGAACAAATACCCTGTACCGACCGGAAGCGTCTGAGGCGTAAATGATGTAAATACCTGCGTACCGGCGCTGGTCGGCGAAGCTATCGTTGACAGCAAAGTTGCTGTGCCTGAGTTAAATGTTGGAGAAGACGAATACCAACATTTCATATTAGCCACATCCGCAGCAGCATATGTACCGGAAGTACTTACAGTAAGACCGGTTAAGGCTGCAGACACAGATGTAACTGAAAGATTGTAGGTCTGCAACAGCACATTGATCTGACCGGCACCAACTAACGCAGCATAGCCAGGCGTGTTGGTGATCGTAACCGCAGACGAAGATATTGTTTGCGTGTTGGAAGCAGCAAGGGCAGTAACCGTAGTAACAGTAGCTGTACCCAGGTTAAAATTAGGTATAGACGTTGTGTCAAGGAACAACGTGTTACCCAATGTTGCCGTAGTGCTTACGTCAGCAGTAATGTAGATGTATCCCGTACCTACAGGGATGATCTGAGAGGTAAATGAAGGGAATACCTGACTACCTGCACCCAATGACATTGTTTTGGTTGATAACAATGTGGCTGTAGCGGCATTAAAAGTAGTTGAAGTCGAGTACCAGCATTTTAAGCTGGTGATGTTACTTGAATCGTAGGTGCCGGTAGTGCTAACCTTAAGACCGGAAATAGTGGCGGGCGCGCTGGTTAAAGCTAAATTAAATCGTTGTATAACATTATTGGCGGTTCCAACTCCGATATTTCCTGTTGCAGGAGAAGTAGAAGTAATGGCAACTGTAGGATTGAGTATAGTCTGTGTATTGGCAGCCGGTACAGGGTCTGTTCCTGTTTTTGTTGCTGATACCCCAAGGTTGATATTGGAGAACGGTGTAGCGGCCACATTGATGGTGTGTCCCGATACAGCCGTCAGCGGAATATCTGCCGTAACAAAGAAGTACTTAGTACCGCCAAACACAGTCAGCAACTGGCTGAAAGCAGGGAAAGACTGTGTGCCGGCAGTTGCAGGACCTGTGATACTGTCCACAAGAGTTGCTGTAGACGTGCTGAAAGTAGCGGATGTAGAATACCATAGCTTAAGCTTGGTAACATCCGAAGTGGTATAAGTTCCACCGGTAGTTAGCGCTAAACCGGTAATTGTATCCGGAGCGGCGGTAACATTCATGATATAAGTCTGTAAAAGTACATTACTTGTTCCCGGTGTAACATTTGCTGCTGCCGGAGAAGTGTTTGAGATGGCCACTATAGGGGTTGCACCTGTCGCATTACTGGTCACAAGGATGTGTCCTACATAGTGCGGCGGACGACTGCCGGTAGTACCGGATGCCTGGCGCATTACCCACCTTACTTCTACTACCGGTTGATTGTTACAGCTTGATGGCAAGGTGATCGGGCCGAAGCTGAAGTTCTGAGGGAAGGCATGGGTAGACGTATCGGTGTAGGTGTAGGCTGCGCCTGATGGGGCTGTCCACGTACCGGTTGCACCGATGCGGTAGTTCATAGTAACATTATAGATACGGTCGCCCGTACCATTGGCTAAGATACCACCCTGCCACTGCACCTGTACGTTCGTACGCCCAACGGTGTTGAGGCCCAGGGATGCTTCTCCAAGAGTGGCTCCTGTGGTAACCCACTCAAAACCTTTTGAACCTACGCCATTCATACGGGTACTGGATGAACCATTGAATGGGTTGGCTGAGTTGGTGTAATCGCCTGAGGCTACAAATGGGCTTGTCTCTGCAGCAGCAGTAACGTGGAACTCCATGTTAGCCTGGCCCGTAGTAGCTACGCCGTTACCTACGCTGTCGGCGTTATTAGCCGGGAAGTGAAGGTCGGCTGTTCCTGCATACCAACCATTCAGAGCCCAGTCACTTGTAGCGAGGCTCCATGGGTGTGGTTCTGAATAACCTAATACTGTTATGGCGCTCGCTGCCGCTACAGGATTGGTGCCTGTGAGTGTAGCAGAGCCTAAACTAATGTTAGAAAATGCTGTTGTAGCTATATTTATTGTATGGCCGCTCGTTACTGTCGTATCGATATCAGCTGTGATAAAGATATATCCGGTACCTACAGGTATGGTCTGCGAAGTAAAAGACGGGAATACCTGGCTGCCTGCACCTAATGAGGTGGTCTTGGTAGAAAGAAGCGTGGCTGAACCATCAAAGGTAGATGAGGTCGAGTACCAGCATTTTAATTTGTCCACCTCGGCTGCTGTATAAGTGCCTGATGTGGTTACGGTAAGGCCGGTAATCGTTGCTGCAGATGATGTTACTACAAGATTATATGTCTGTAATAACACAGATGTAGCGCCCTTTCCGACATTTGCTGCCGACGGGCTGGTATTGGAAATAGCTACACTTGGTGGAGAAGCAGCTGAAACTGTAAATGTGTGGGTAACGTAAGTATTACCGCAAGTATTACTTACTGTGTAGGTGATCACAGGGCTACCTGCAGCAACACCTGTTACAGCCCCTGTAGCAGCATCTACCGTTGCCAGCGCCACATTACTGCTGGCCCAGCTACCGCCTGTGGTAACATCAGCAAGCGTAACCGTAGATCCAACACTCGTAGTAAATGTACCTGTGATCGCCGATGGCGTTGCAGGTGTAGTAATAACTGATATAGCAGCGGTAACATATACTGTACCACAGCTGTTAGATTCTGTATAGGTAATAACCGGTGATCCAACTGCAACGCCCGTTACTGCGCCGGTTGTTGCGTCTACGGTTGCCAGTCCAGCATTGCTGCTTGTCCATGTGCCGCCACTTACTGCGTCGGTTAATGTTGTAGTAGATCCCACACAAACACTAGACGCGCCACCGATCGTTGCCGGTGTCGACGGTAGTGGATTTACGGTTACCGGTGTAGTAACATAAGCACTACCACAGGCATTAGAAACTGTATAGGTAATAATTGGTGAACCTGCTGCAACGCCCGTTACAACACCAGATGAACTTACTGTTGCAAGAGTAGCATCGCTGGTTGTCCACGCGCCGGCGCCTGTGGCATCGGTCAATGTAGTTACGGCACCAACGCAAACAGTGGTAGTACCACCTATTGCTGCCGGAGCTGATGGCACTGTATTTACGGTTACCGAAGCAGTCGTATATGCAGTACCACATCCTGTAGATACGGTGTAAGTAATTGTTGGGGTACCCACAGCAACACCTGTCACAACACCTGATGAGCTAACTGTAGCAAGAGTAGCATCGCTGGTTGTCCACGTACCGACACCTGTTGCGTCTGACAATGTAGTCTGTGCACCTATACAAACAGTAGCAGTACCGGTAATAGTACCCGCACTAGGAGAAGAAGAAACGTTAACTGATGCAGTAACAGAGGTTGTTCCGCATGTATTGGTAACCGAGTAAGTAATAGTATCTGTTCCTGCTGCAACGCCGGTAACAACACCTGAAGCATCCACTGTCGCTATAGAATTGTTACTACTTGTCCATAATCCGCCAACGGTTGCATCAGATAAAGTGGTAGTAGCAGAAGGACAAACTGTTGTAGTACCGGTGATCGAAGCGACTGAAGGAACTGTATTAACTGTAACTGCAACCGTGCTGTATACACTGCCGCAAGTATTAGAAATTGTATAAGTTATTGTGGGATTACCTGCAGCTACACCTGTTACTGCTCCTGAAGTTGCGTCCACAGTCGCTAATGATGGGTTGCTGCTTGTCCAGGTACCTCCGCTTGTAGCGTCAGTCAATGTAATTGTAGCAGTGGCACATACGGTAGTTGTTGTGCCGCCTATAGCAGCCGGTGTGGCAGGTAATGGATTTACAGTTACAGATGTGGTTACATAAGTGCTCCCGCATCCGTTCTGCACAGTATATTTAATAGTAGGATTACCTGCACCTATACCGGTTACAATACCGGTTGTAGTGTCGATCTTGGCTAACGTCGTGTCACTGCTGGTCCATTTACCACCAACGGTAGCATCAGCTAAAGTAGTTACAGCACCAACGCAAACAGTTGCAGTACCAGTAATAGAAGCTGGTGTAGCAGGTATGTCATTAACCGTTACTGTGGTAGTGGCGTATCCTGTGCAACCGCTTGTGGTAACCGCATATGAGATTAATGATGTACCAATAGCAACCGGCGTGATAACGCCTGAAGCATCTACGGTAGCGACAGCAGGACTTGTTGACGACCATGCGCCACCGCCCGTTACATCAGATAAAGTAATAGCAGAACCCATACAAACCGATGTGGAACCCGTGGAGCTGGTAATAGCAGCAACTGTAGGTATGGCATTGATTGTAATAGTGTCTGTAGCATAGTTTACATCACCATTGCAGGTAATAGAATAAGAAATTACTGCTGTACCCGCTGCTACTCCTGTCACATGACCCGAAGCATCAACTGTTGCTTTAGTAATATCTGAGCTTGTCCACGCAGATGTGCCTGAGGTAGCGTCAGTCAAAGAGATTGTAGCACCCACACACACTGCAGTAGGTCCTGCTATAGCAGCTACCGCAGGTAATGGATAGTCCTGGAAAACAGAAATAGTATTTGGCGTGTTGTCAGCTGCAACAACCTCAGGCATACCGTCACCATTCAGGTCACCAATATTGATACCAATAGGGGCAGTCCCGGTAGCATAATCTTGTTTAGCAGCGAAGGCTATTGTACCCGATGTAGATTTATTCTTAAATATTGATATTGTATTGGAACCTGCATTAGTGACAGCAACATCTATTTTACCATCACCGTTGATATCTCCAACAGCAATACCTGTAGGGTTTGTGCCGGCAGTAAAATCAACCTTTGTTGCAAAAGAACCTGACGTAATAGAGCCAGATGTTGCTGTATTGCGAAAAACAGAAATACTATTGGCAGATGCATCGTTGTTGGTAACAACGATATCCTGTTTGCCATCGCCATCAATATCTGCAGCTCGTAAGTCTATTGGTCTCCTGCCTGTAGCAAAGTCAACTCTTGATCCAAGTGTTATATTGCCTACACCTGTGCTTGCATTCCTGAATACAGAAACAGCATATGTAGAACCGGAGTCTGTAACAGCGATATCTGTTTTACCATCACCGTCAAAATCAGCTGCAGCTATACTTGAAGCGTAGGACAAAGTAGAAGACGTAGCTGGCGAACTAAAAGACACTATACCCACTGTAGAAGTATTGAGTATAGTGCTGATGTTATATACTGAGCTTCCGTTGTTACCGTTGGCGGTCGCTATGTCTGGCTTACCGTCTCCGTCAAAGTCTGCTATAGCTAACACTATTGGTGTTGCTAGCATGGAAATGTCAACCCTCGTAGCAAATGATATAGAACCCGATGTCGATGTGTTGATGTATACAGAAAGAGAGCCCGCACCCGGGTTAGCTGTAACAACATCAAGCTTGCCATCACCATCAATATCAGCAAGCTTCACGTTGGAAGTATATCCACTGGCAGGTCCGGAAAAATCAACTTTTGTGGCAAAAGTTGATGAAGATATAGTCGATGAAGAGCTGGTATTTCTTAAAACAGAAATACCGGTAGCACCCACATTGGCACTTACCAGGTCAGCCTTTCCGTCACCATCAATGTCACCGATGGCTGCGATATTAGGGCTTGTACCAACAGTAAAGTCAACCTTAGTCAACATATTGATGGTATCCATAAAGCAACTTGTGCTAAACGTTGGCAGGAATGAGTATTGGGTATTGCCTGACAGACCTGTTGCCGTATTCAACACGGAGATCGCAGAAAAGTTTGCATCAACAGGAACTGTTACCGTAAGCGTAGTTGCAGGCAATCCTGCAACAAGCGCAGTAACACCGGTCACGGTTGCCTTGGTGGCACCAAAGTATACGGTATTGTTAAGTAAAGTAGGGTTAAAGTTAGATCCACCCAATGTTACTGTAGAACCAACAATGCCGTTGTAAGGGCTCACCGATGAAATGATGACTGCACCCGGCACTACTTCACCGGTTGACAGTATCTGAGCTGCATAAGTTACTGAATTGATCGAAAATGATATCTGCGCCAGCTGTGCAGTGGTCAATCCGGCCGATGATGAGCCAAAATATATTCTGCCCTTGCCGGGCGTATAATTTGTTATAGTAAGGGTTTTACCGGATGACCATGTAAGCGCATTACTCGCAGCAAATTTGAGCGAATGAGTCACCGCAACTCCAAGGTCAATGATTGAATTTGCATTTAATACTAGTGTTCCAAGTGTAATTGTCGATGCGGTAGCTATGCCTGTTGTGGTTATAGCACCTCCGTTCAGTGTATCAGGCGCTGTCATGCTCACCGTTGCTACACCCGTACCCGGATTCAGACGAATCTCGCCTGCGTCTACCCTTAATCCACCCGAAAAGGAATTTCCTGTTCCTGTAAATGTAAGTACACCAATTCCCTGTTTAATGATCTTACCTGATCCTGTGATTACACTTGTAAGAGATGATGTACTACCAATACCAAAAGATGTATTGGAACTTTGATTAATAGTAAGTACTGTACCTGCCAGCACTAAGGTATCGCTAGTAGCCGTTCCGGTAAAACCAGTGCTGCTCAAACTAGTTATTGTTTGAGTAGCATTGTTTAATGTTATTTTAGGGCTCTGCGATCCATTTGAAGAAAAGGTTAACGCACCTGCACCCAAAGAAGAGCCACTAGCCACCGTAATAAATCCATTATTGATTATTGTTCCGCCGCTCCAGCTGTTAGAAGTACCGGCAAAGTTTACTGTTCCCTTACCAGATACCGTTATAGAACCAACGCCAGTAACATTTCCACCCAGTGTAAGTATAGTTGCGCTTTTAGCGTAGATACCAGAGTTACTTTGCACGTTTACCGGACCATTCCAGGTGGCTGTAGTTAAACCAGCTAAGGCTGCAAGGCCGGTGTTGGTGTAAGAGTTTCCGTAGCCGTTAAGATTCATCGTTACGTTTCCCTCAGTAAAAGTATTGGCTGCAGATGGAGCGTTGAGTATTAACTGACTGTACGGATTTACAGTAATATTATTGCCCGTCGTATTTGCCCAGGCACCTACTGAATCTAGTTCAGCCAATCCATTAGAGGTTCCGTCGCTTTTACCAATTGTTAAACCACCCGAAAAAGTACTGCTGTTATTATTGAACCTTAAAAGACCTCCTGTGTTGCCGGTAGTTCCGTTCCACGTACCATTACCCAGAAAGGTAATCGGTGCAGAACCTGTTACTGTAGAGCCAAATATGATGGTAGATCCGGCGGCTGTTGCTCCTCCAACTGCTGCTACTATATTTTTATTTGTAGACCCTGCGATATTAACGGTCATTGATTTGGTAGTGCTGTTACCCAGTGTCAGCACTGCTGTAGCAGCACTAGACAGTATTACATGTGCCAACCCATTAATAGTCGTATCATTAAGTGTCAATGTACCGCTGGCACTTGTACTGCTATTGCTTATGGTTAAAGCGACAGTGCGCGCAGACGTCACTTCAATACCACCGATAGCCTGATTATTTGTACCATTGTTCGTTGCACCATTCATGTTTATTCCGGCCGATGTGCCTGTAGGGTTAGCTCCAAATTGCGCCCAACCGGTTGTACCAGGAACAATACCCCCTGTCCAGTTACCGACTGTCAGCCAGGCTGATCCACCGCTAGAAGACCAAAGAACCTGCCCTTCAGTGTTTTGAGCGACCACTAAACTCAACAAAAATGCTCCGAGAAACTGAGTAGAACGTTTTGCAAGAAGGGAACGTAAAAATGAGTACATATTGCGCAGTTTTTTAGACTGCAAAAATGCCTTTCCAATGTTACTAAAGGGCTACTGCAATGTTACCGATTGTTGAACAAATCATTATTTATCAGAAAATAACAGCATAATAACAAAAAGTTTGCGTAAAAAGTATACGCAAACTTTATTATGGAATAATAAATATAGTTAATTTTATTATTGAAAGTAAGATATTGAAAAAATCTAGTTAGAAAATTATTCTACTACAATCTTACTTGTCACTACGCCGCTTTGGCCAACCATCTTCACCAGGTATAAGCCTGCCGGAATATGGTCCACTCCAACTCTGTGAGTACCTGCATTCTGCTGTTCATTGATCACATCGGTATACAGCCTGCCATCCATGCTTATCAGGCTAACATGTATCTTCTGAGTTGAAGGGAGGTCATACATAATATAAAAATTACCTGTAGATGGGTTCGGTGCAACCGCGAAGCCCATTGTCCCGGTGGTTACATCATTGACACCTGTAGGGCACGGACTGGAGACTGTACCAAACGTACCGCCAAGGGAAATAAAATCTTTGTGAAAAGCCTGATAGTAGATATTGGCTGCTGTAGCATCGTGTATGATAATGGTATTTTCGTCGTTTTTGGTGTTCGCACTGATGCTCCAGTTGTGAGAACCAGTAAGTACCTGCGGATCAGAACATACGTTGGATGGGTCAACGATAAGGTATTTATTATGATAGATCTCAGATCCGGTGTATTCAACAAAATTACTGCCGATAGCAGATTGCAATGTAGTGTAAGCACTATAGCTGGCACTGTATTGATCTACCACTGCGGCTACGTATACACCGGCGCTGTGCCTGCTGACTATCGCGCCTGCATCAGCATCGTCAGTGAATGTATACATACCGAGATACAGATCGGTAGTCGCCGATGCGATAGTAGACTGTATGTGTGTATCTGTTCCGTCAGATGGGCTGAAGTATAACTCTACTTGTACACCATCAATGGTGAAATTATGCCTGCCAAGATCTGTTTTATAAGGCCCGAATTTTGACAATGAAGAATTAGGTACGGCAGTACTGCTGCCCCACATCAGTTCAAATTCAGCAGTATAAGCATGTGCCAAGGCAGAGTCCTGCAATATCACTTCATTATTGTAGTCATAATCAAATTGTGATATACCCCAATCGGCTGATCCGGTAAGTACAACAGCATCAGACGCGTTTGTAGAATTAGCGTCAATGATCACAAATTTATTGTGCATGATGCCATAAGCGCTGGTGGTAGGGCTTGCCAGTGTATGTATACCAGAGTTAAGCAGGGCAATTCCTGTGTTGGAATTAGATCCATCATATATCCAGCGCACCACCACACCACGGGTAAAGGCATTATTTACGGCCGTAGCAATATTCGCATAACTGGTGCTTTGATTATAGTCATATTGAGCTATGTCGATCGTATACTTTGCGTTGTTGATGTACGCAACGATAGTATCTGCCAGGCTATGGTTAAGGTATATAGCATTAGTACCCGACGATACGGAATTATCTACCGGGTAATTGAAATAATATTTGATCTTATTTCCGGCGTGTGCATTCAGCGAGCAGACAACAAAAATCACCACTAAAAGTCTTTTTATAGATTGCATTTTACTTGTTTTTTATATTAAAAAATTTACAAAAATAACTTAATTACCTGATTAAAATAATATCCCCTTTCCGTTCGGTTGTGCCACCTTCTATACACCCGAAAATCATCCTGTAGTAATAGGTTCCGGCCTCTGCATCCCTAAGTCCGCATTTACCGTTCCATTTGCCATCGGTACCGCTATACATCACCTCACCCCACCTGTTCACAATGGTCACTGCCTTAATAAAATAGCCATAATCAGGCCTTGGTTCAAAGTAGTCGTTCAACCCATCGTTATTAGGTGAGAATGCAGTAGGAATAAATATTCCCCCATCACAGCATTGTATCACAGATACATTAACCGTCGATCGAGGACTTTCACAATTATTGATCGTCTGCGTTACCTGGTATTCGTATGTAGCCATACTTGTCGTTGGTATTATTGGGGCTATATCTGTTTCCGTTCCTGCATGCACATTATACCAGTGAAGGTCTGTTCCCGAGGCGGTAAGCGATTCAGGCTTATTGTTGACGCAATAGATCACCGGAGATACTACAGCAGGACTATCAGGCGTATTTACCAATACATTGATCTCACTTACCACAGCACAAAAATTCGTATCATTAGTAACAGTAAATGTATACACTCCGGAATTCTGAAGTCCTACTGTGTTCAGTGATGGGCTGGATAAGCTCGATGTAAACCCTGCCGGCCCGATCCAGGAATAACTATAATTGGCATTGAAAGGCTGCACATCGGGTGACAGAGTAAACGAGCTGTGGTAGCAAACATTAGTATCGCCAACCAGATACACCAATGGCGATAACTTGATATCTACAAATGCAGTACCCGACTTCGAAGGACATGCAGTACCCGGCAATGATGCGGTAACTGTATAGATAGTGTTGATATACGGAGTAGCGACTGGCTCTTTGATATTGCTGTTACTTAGTCCTGAAGAAGGTGTCCAGTGATATGTATACAGGTCTTCACTGCTAACACGAAAATGTATGCTGGCTCCGCTGCACAATACGGTATCAGCAGGGGTAACACTAACATGCAGTGTATCGTAGATCACCATCATAGCGCTATCAGCTACAACAATCGACCCGTCGCACGTAGGTGAAAGAATGAGTAGTTGTAATGTCTTTTGTCCTATTGCCGGTGTTACCAATCCGTTTATGGTCAGTGTCGTACTCGTTGCGTTGGCAGGTATGATCACGCTATCGGGCAATGCGGCATAATCGTAGCCGCTTACTGCTGTGCCATGCGCGATGAAATGTATCGTTTGCGGAGAGGTCCTGACTATAGAACGGTTAATAGTGAAGCTCCCCGGCAAGCAGCCTTTTATACATACCGCTGAAGTGCTATCATAGGCAGGGTCTATATTGGGCTGGATATGGTATTGCGCTGTCTGCAGGCTGCCTGCTTTCAGAAACACACCAGAGTCATAATATGGATTACCCGCGTCAGCAATCACTATTTTAAAATGATAGGTGCTGCATTTATCTACCGGGTGCATGGCCTTCAGCACCGTCGTAAGCCCTTTATGTGTTAGCCAGTTTCCATTAGAATTATCAAGGTAGTAACTGGTAAATGGAGAGCCTGGGCCCATTACAGTGCAATTTGCAATAGCCCCTGTAGAGCCGGGAACCCCGTTGTTGATGCTGTTTATGGTCACAGGTATATCAGTGCCGGGTACCAGCGCCATATTGTCCATACCGGTGATGCCGGGCCCCGAAATGAAAAAAGCGAAAGCGTCATTGTAGGGTCCGCACACAGCACTTATATACTCTTCTGAACTGAACACGTAATCAACACTTAACGTATCACCGAGTGGCTTCATATCAAATTCAAGGCTGCACGCATCAAGTGTTGGTTGGCCCGCAAGAGCGTCAAGCATCGCGTCGCCCGGTGTTCCGTTATTGTTGTTAGCCAGCAGAGCTGAATATCCGTTCACGCCGTATGAGGTGCCGCTGGTTGCAGCACGGCCCGTGGTCAATACTATTCCACTGTCAAAACCCGGTTGTAGTTCATTTGAATTGAAGAAACCATTGGCTTGCGAAGGGCAATTGAGCACAGGATTCAGGATCACAACTCCCTGACCAGCAAGCTTGCTGGCAAGGGCCGCAGCCGTTTGGTTACCGGCCACATTTATCTGACTGTGAGATATGCAAACACATAAGCTACTTAGCAGCAACACCATTACCCAACACACTCCCCTATTTGGCCGCTTACTCATTATTGTTTCTATTTAGCTACAGGCAACCAGATCAATATTCATTGATTACTTTGTATCCGGTAACCTTGCCCTTTTTCCAATACTTGATGTCTTCCTGATAGAATTTTTCATTTCTGTCAGTGATGTATTTAGGGTCCAGGTCGCCAAGGTTGGGTTTACCTGCATTTACCCAGGCAGTATACCAGTAGCTTGATGTTTCTGCGATAGCAGACCTCAACTGCATTTCCACCATGCCGGAAAGTAGTTCGTGCAGCACGTGTGCATATTCATAAGAATGTATTTTTGCACCGTAGCTGTTGGTAGCAGGTTGGCCGTTTGTACCTATTTTATAAAGCATTTCAGTGGGCTTGTCTTTACGCAGTTTAGCATCTGCATAAAGTAGCTTAGCCACCAGTTTATGACTGGAATCTATGATGCCCCAGGTTTCCTTCTCTATATTCTCTATGTAATGAGGTTCGGCATAGTAACTGTAGTTTTTACCAAATTGCTCGGGCAACTGAGACTCCCACAACGAATGAATACCATTCTGCCCTGTCAGTTGGCCATCATGATTGACGGATGTATGCAGTGGCATGTGGGCATCTCCTATATAGTGGCCCAGGTTAGCTGCCAGAAACAATATCTCAGCCCTGTTCTTTTTTCTCATAGCATTGGTCAGCTTTTCTTCCATCTCCTGTATTGTCCATACAAGTGTGCCAAATTTGTCTAAGCTATCCTTACCATATTTTGCCCTTGCTTCTTCCTGCGTTTTAGGCATGTCGGACGGGGTAGTATAGTTGTATTTTTCCAGGTCTATGAAGTGCCTTGGAAATTCGGATTTATCGTTCATTGTATACTTACGTATATCCGGTGCTGTGGCTTCTTCGGTAATATAGTCAGCGTGGTTGTAAAAGAACATACCCATTTCTTTAGGTAATGCCAGAATGGCGCCACGGTTTATCTTGTTGTGCCCGTAAACACCCCAACCGTATACACCAACAAAACTACCCAGAACAACAGCCGCAACAGCAATGGCTACAAGTATTTGCTTCTTCATAGAGAAAATTTCGACTAATATACGGTAAACCTTGAAGTTTGTACTATTTCGTTACTCTGTACTTTTACCAGGTATATGCCCTGTGGCAGTTGCATGCTCACTACTTCACCATTATTCAGCGTGCCCATGCTCTTTTGGGCTACAGTATTACCCACGATATCATATACAGTTAATACTGCATTGCTCAGGTTATTGTTGGCAGATACGTTTAAAAGGCCTGTAGATGGATTAGGAAATACCTTTATTTCCGTGTTTGCGGTACTCACTTCATTGATTGACGTTACATCAGTATAAGCAAGCCATATCGTTGCATTCATGATGAGCAAGCGGTGATTGCCGGCTGCATCACTCCAGTAACCGTTATACAAAGTACAGGTAGGATTGCCCGTACCATCGTCAAACGGTGAGCTATCGCCCATAGCAACTACTTTACCGCTTCCATAACGCGCATAGGCAACCATAGCATTGGTATTTCCCGGTGTAGTACCGGTTTTATAAACTACTCCTTTTACCGAAGCATTTGCAGAAGGGTTCAAGGTCATGGTGGTTCCACCTGACCATTGTACTTCTGCTACATTACCCATAGGACCATGTATCAGAGAGTCGGTCGACGCTGCAGATATGTTGGTTGTTGTTTGAGAAAAATCTACCGTATCAAAAAAGATACCGAAAGGATAAGGGTGAACACTATTATTGGTCAGGAAATCATCCCATATGTGCGGCGAGTCCCAGCCATCTCCGTTACGGTCGCTTCCGTTGTGGTCTGAGATCATATATAAGCCACCACCGTGCTGCACAAACTGCATAATTGCTGTCATTTCTGCAGCAGAAAACCGAATGTTGGGCTCGTCTACAACATATACTTTGTAGTTAGACAGGTCTTGAGGATTACTGGCATTGCCATAGCTTATGGTACCGTTCCAAGGCAGTGTTTCAACAGTATATCCTTTTTTCGCGCAGTCAACTCCCCAACTGGAGAGGGCGCCGCTCCAGTATGTTTCTGCAGTACTGGCAGTGATACCGCTTTGCGCGGGTGTAGGTATCTGCTGCGGATTGCTCTGGTGACCTGATGAGGTTAAGTATGCTCCTGACGAGCCGACACCAAGTGTTGTGGCATCATAGTCAATGACCCAGTCAGCATTGCCGGCCATCTCTGCTTTCGTTGCATCAAACAATATTTTAACTTGCGCCTTAGCACCGGTAGACAACAACGTTGCCATACCCAGCAGTATTCCTCCTATGCTAATTCTATTCATCATGCCCGTTTTTAATCCTTTAAAATACCTTTGTTATTTATTACTTTATATGCCTGTCATAAACACATTGTTTATGCACGATATACATTCAATATAAAATGCAAATGTAACAAGAAATTACTTTAGTTAAAAAAGACCTGCCGGGATAGGACAGGCCTTTTTCTAAATGCAATAAATCAATTAGTGGATAGCGATCTTAACTGTAGATGCACTGGTACCATTGCTCATTTTGGCAAAGTACATACCAGGAGCCAGGTTCAGACCATTGAATTCGATAGTCTCGTTACCGGCTGCTGCCACAACGTTTTGTGAAGCGATAGTACGACCTGTGATGTCATAAACTTTCACGCTGTAGTTACCATAGTTCTCAGTGCTATAAGCCAGAGTTACCTTATCAGAAGTTGCATCACCCAATACAACCAGATCAAGGTTGTTGGCAGCAGCTACTTCAGCAACACCAGTAGTTGCAGTGCCGGTCCATGTCAGGTTGAAATCATCAATGCCTGAAGTAGTGCGGTTACCGCTACCAGTAGTTGCAGCCAATGTAGAGATACGGATCCATACATCAGTAGACAGATTGTTCAGTGCAGAACCAAAGCTAACTGTTACAGGAGTGCTTGCAAATGTGCTACCACCTGTAGTCAACGCAGCAGGAGTAGTAGTAACAGGAGTGAATGCAGTAGGGTTTGCACCTGTACCGTAATCCACTGTCCAAGCAGTTACACGTGGAGACATAATGTCCAGAGACATCAGGTTAAAGTTCAGGTTAACATTGGTCATGCCATGAGTATTTGCAAGGTGCAATACAAATGAAGGACCCGGATCGTAACCAGGGTAGGTAGTATTACTTGCCTGACGAACAGCTAAACATCTGTTGGTGCTAGCCTGCTGCAGCGTACAATTTTCAGTATCAACAGCACCAGTATAAGAAGCTGAGTTTTTGAAACCATGTCCGAACACATCTGCTGCGCAGTTAACAGTATCATACCATGCACCGAAATGTGCACTACCTGACCACGCATATTGGCTACCTAGCGCGCTTGATGTAGCACCATAATAGCAAGCCCAGCCTGAAGGCAGAGCAGAACTGATAGCGTCAAAGTTCTGTGAATAAGAGGTACCAGTGCAATACAACTGGGCGTTAGCTGCCAATGAAGATACAGCTACAGAAAGGAGTAGAACTAATTTTTTCATACTTTACAATTTATTGGTTTTTTAATGATTAACAGTTTGGGGCAAATTTAGGGGTATATTTTGTCGTAACCTAAGGACAACGTGGATCAGTGAAGCGAACATCTGACGTGTCTCTTATAAGTAATTGAATACTACCATTATAGTTAGAAACTACACACGTTAATTTACCATTGCCGCTAGGAGTAATTGCAGGTTGGAAGGTAGCATATGAACTATTGTACATGATCAGATTTGCAGTATGAGCGCAATTTGTAACAGTGCGGGAACTGGAAATTGAACCGGTAGAAGTAGGTTGGGCATAAACCATATTATCACTAAGACTATCAAATTCTACCCCACTTAATCTTACAAGTGTGTTATAACGGCTGGCTGCATTACCCAAAAGATCAGATATGCTTATATCGAGCGGAGTTACAAAATTAGGATACGATGCTTTAACTATGTAATTGTTGAGCAGGGAACTAGGTATACCTGTTGTTGAGCCCGTAGCACTTACACTATAAGTGATCTCAGGCAAGCCTTTATAGTTCATTAATATAAGTCCCTTCAGCTTCACATATACTTTGCGGCCTATCGGATAGTCACCATATATCGTGGTCTTATCAATAGTAACAACAATACCTGCAGTAGAATCCTGAATAACAATTTGCTTATAGAAGTTTCCTGAGTGATCATCTGCAATAACTACTCCATAAATAGTAGTATCGCCCAATACCCTGTACTGGCCTGTCCCCATATTCAGCGCTTGCTGGCTAAGGTTCTGAAGGGTTGTATTTACAGTAAGATTCGGATCTAGTGTTGATGTATCAGGTGGGTTGCTGAAACTCTGCTTAACACAAGAGCTGATGGCCATTGCACTAAGGCAACATAACAATGATAATTTCAATGATTTCATATCGATGATTTATTTAGAATCGTAAACTTAATGTGGCGTAATAGTTAATACCCATAGCGTACTCATAGGTATTGGCAAACTTGTTAGGATTATGGTACGTATAATCAAAGCGCAACTGCTCGTAGCCCAGTGACTTAATGTTGTTATTATCCAGCAGATTCTGAATACCCACCTGGAAGTTAAGTAATGTTCTATGATTAAGGTGTTTTACATACCTGCTCACATCAAATGATTTGCCCACGTGCAGGTCTACAGTAAACGCTCCCGGCAGTTTTTCCTGATTAATGATGCTGTTCCACTGTGCACTGCCCTTAGGAACAAGATCCAGTGCTGCCTGCGTACGGCGGTCAGGGTTGATATCCACATAACTGCGATCCATATAGTTGAAACTCAGGTTAGCATTCCAGTAATTACGAGGACGGTAGTTAACACCAAGCGAGTAGATAGATTGCGGGCCTGAGGCCAGGTAGTAATTCTTGATATACACATTATGGCTGGTTGCCGTAAGTGTAGGGTCATTGTCCTGATAAATAGCTATCGTAGGATTATCGGAATAGAAGTTCTGACCTATGGATGCAAGACCTGTCAAACTCCACGTCTTATCCAGCTTGTAGTTAGCCGATAGTTCTGTTCCCACAGAGCGCGTACTCACATTGGTCATCGCATAATTCACAAAAGTAAGTATGCTTGGGTCGTCGTTAAAGAAGCGCTTGATAAGCGATGCATTGGTAGTATTGGTTGCATACATCACGGCACGCACGTTAAACTTAGGCGACTTGAATGAATAACCAAACTCCATAGATGTCGTGTTAGATACCTTCGGGTTAGGAACTGTAAAATCCCTTGTAGCAACAGATATATACGTGTTAGCCACTGTAGGTGCATCAGTAGAAACAAAGGCATCAAAGAAGAAAAAGTTACGTGCATCCAATTTGTAAGTAGCACCACCTTTTACTTTGTAAGTAAGGAAATTGTGTGTTGCACTTGTTCCATAAGAATTATTAGGGAAGATACCGTTCTGCATAAGTCCGTCTCTGCTGAATCCGGTATAGCCAAGGTTAGCGGCCAAGAAGAAGTCCACTTTATTATAAGTAAATGCGCCTTGTCCCCATGCGTTTCCGTTCCTCACCATCTCTTTATAGTCATAGCCATATTTATCTCCTACTCTTACTACTGCAGTTGGGTTCTTCAGGTCGTTGTATACATAGTTAGGATTACCTACAGACTGTTGTTGTGCAAACTGATTGTAGTTTACGAAGTAATCACCGCCTAACAAGTCTGCAAGTTGCTTGTAATACTCATCTCCTTGTGCTACAAAACTTAAACCGCCAAACAACGTAAGGTGGTCATTTTTCACATGCTCGATATTCGTATTAAAGCTGAACTTGTTCATGTTGTCCACCTTGTTACTGATAACATATAACGATCTTCTTCCGTATACCCCACCATTATTCTCAAAGTTGGTATAGTTAGCCTGATACAGTTCATTCCAGTCTATCTGCAACTGACCGGGATGAGACTGTAGCTGATTCTGCACAGCAGTCGCCGCTTCTGTATTAGGCGGATTAAAATTCAGGTAGTACGACGGTAGATTCCTGTAGTAAGTAGGCACCGCGCTATATGCGTTGTAGTCGTCTATAGATGAGTTTTTGCTCTTTCCAAATTCATAGCCAAACGCAGTATTCCACCTGGTCTTTTCGTCAGGCTTGTAAGTATAGTTGGCTATGATCGTCGGCTGAAAAACATCAGACACATTTGGATTTCTCTTTTCGCCATTCTGATATCCCCATGATGAATTGTAATGATGGTCACCAGCCAGTGCAAATACCTCATCAGTAGCGGTGTAAGCTTTACCACGTTTTGTCGGCGCGGCCATGGCTGTCAGGTTCAGTTGACCTTTCTTGGTCACCTTACTTACCGCAGCATAGGCTGAAAAACCATCGTAAAATGTACCTGGTATATACCCTTCTTTAGCCCAGCGACGCGACGCAGAGAAAGAATACGCCCAGCCATCTTTGTTTACTCCTGAGTTCACCGTAGCCATGACCCTGTTACGGAACTGACGATTGGCAGAATAATAAGATATATTAGTGCCTTTTCTTTGGTCAGCAGCAGTCGCGTTGATATAGGTAGAACCAGTAACACCGCCGAAGGTAAACTCAGAGGGCTTCAATCCGTAGGTCACTACCCTGTCTCTCAATACGTCATTCAAACCACCTACCTGGCCTATTGATGTGAAACCTGTTTCCAGATCCTGCACCGAGATCCCATTGATCTGGATCTCACCATTATTTACTCCTCTTGGCCTGAAATGGTATGCACCAAAAATAATAGAAGCATTGTACAGAAAAGGATCCTGGTTAAATCCATAGACGCTTGAAGTACCAGACGTAGAGGCTCCTTCATCATCTGTTACCGTATTCTCTTCTTCAAAGGCTACAGTTGGTATGTCGCTACCGTCTGCAGTATTAGACCGGTCATTAGGCTTCACTTGTATGTCGCCCATATCAGTGATCTCCTGGCTTATGGTAACGGTAAAAGTATCTCTCATTGCATTTCCACCACCTACTACTACCGTCTGTTTGCCATAAGGCACCTCGCTCACGGTAAATACGCCTTCCCCGTCTGACGATGTGAATGTATTAAGATCAGGCATGGTTACACGTACGTCGTGGAAAGGCTCATGAGTAACACTATTAATAAGTTTTCCTTTTAATATACCGCTCTTATTGACAGATTGAGCACCGGCGTATGAGAAGAAACAAAACAATAAAAAAATCAGGGGTAGCCTTTTTGGCATATATAAAAATATTAATGTTAATGAGCAGCGAGCTGCAAAGCTACGAAATACAAAATGCCAAAAGACAGCAAGTGATTAAGTAATTGTTAAGGACAAATGAACCTCGTATTACAGTATTAAAAACAGACTGGTATTGTAATCTTTTTTCGATTCCTTTGCCAAAAAATATCAGCCGTTGTTCAATCGTTTATTACTCCTTTCGTCGCTAATTATCAGCTGTTTATCTGCCAAAGGGCAGAACCAGTACAAGGTACTTGCAGTTGGATTTTATAATTGTGAAAACTTTTTTGATACTCTTGATGACCCAAATAAAAAAGATGAAGATTTTCTGCCAAATGGAGCTTACGCCTATACCGGAGAGGTATATAAGCAGAAATTACATAATATAGCCACCGTTTTTCAGAGGCTAGGTACCGACATTACGCCCGATGGTCCTGCCATTATAGGCATGGCTGAGATAGAGAATGACAACGTGCTGAAAGACTTGATTGCTCAACCGGAATTGAAAAGCCGAAACTATAAATACTGTTGGTTCTATACTTCCGACGAGCGTGGTATAAGCACGGCCATGTTATACAACCCTAAATACCTGACGGTGATTAGCTCCGATCCCATCCGTGTTCCTATGGAATCTATAGGTCAAAAACGGCCTACCCGCGATATCCTTCACGTATATGGCGTTCTGGCTGGTGGTGATACGGTACATATTCTCGTTAATCACTGGCCATCTAAGAGTGGTGGTGAGTCTGCAACAGCACCTGGCCGCCGCCTCGTAGCATCTATTGACAAACATATCTACGATTCGCTGACAACATTAAATCCTGACACGAAGGTCATTGTTATGGGCGATCTGAATGATAACCCTACAAGCGAAGGGGTCATTGATGTGCTCAAGGCCCAAAAAGATAAAAAGGAAGTAGGACTCACAGACATCTATAATCCATGGATATCGATGTACAAAAAGGGAATGGGTACAGAGAGCTATAGAGGTGAGTGGAATTTAATTGATCAGATCATGATATCTGGCTCATTCCTGAAGAACAATAATAATAAGTGGATGTATTACCGCTGCGAAATATTCAACAGGGATTTTCTGATCAACAAAATAGGAAGGGACAAGGGGCTGCCACACAGATCATTCACCATTTCGCAGGTATGGGATAATGGGTTTAGCGACCACTTTCCTGTGGTGATGTATTTTGTTGAGAAACCTTAATCCTGGAAAAGTGCCTATTCGGCCATCACTTCCTCTTCCAGAGTAACGTTTTCAGGGATATTTTCTGCCGGAACATCTACTGTCTTAAAGGTAAAAACCCTTTGAGATATATAGCTGAGGATAGCTGTTATCACCATTACAAAAATGTAAGAGATATCAGCACGTACCATAGGGAGAGCGAAAGCACAAAACTTAATGAGCAGATAGGTAACCAGTATCAGCGATGCCGTGGCCAAGGCATAACGGAAAAACTGCACCCTGCCATGCAGGTTCGATTCCGGAAAAACAATATGCCGGGACAGAACAAATCCTATCGGAAAACTAATAGAAAAAGAAATTACATATGCGAGTACTTCCGCATGAATGATATAGCCTGCGAAAAGCGGAACATCGGCGCCGTGCAGTAAGTTTATAAAAGCAAAGTGATAAACAAGCCAGTTCAACACTGTATTAGAACCTCCACAGGCCAGATACCTGAAAGTCTGCGTGGGTATCCAACGCGCCACCGGCTTATGAAAAAAATCAATAAACGCGATTATTATATGTCGTGATTTTGCGAGCAAAATTTTTGAAAATTTGGTAAAAGTAAGACAATTTGGCAATTTTATAGTTTAACCCGATGTTATTATTGGAAGATATATCTATTTTCATACTATTATAACTATTATTTCCATTACGCGAACGCTATGAGACAACCTTATCTTTGCGTAACGCAAACTACAAAAAATATAAATTATTTATGTATATATCAGCAACGCGTATCCACAACGGACACCAATGGCTTCCCTCTGGCACCACTTTAGAAGTAGATCGAGAGGGTACTATCATGTCCATTTTAGATGCTGCACCAGTAGATGAAACCGCTTTTTATCTGGGGGATATTGTTCCCGGCTTTGTGAACGCGCATTGCCATACAGAATTATCCCATATGAAAGGGCTCTTGCCGGAGCATACAGGTCTTATCCCTTTCCTTAAAAGCGTTCCGTTTAGACGTAACGAGAAAAGCGCAGAAGAAAAGACGCAGGCACGTTTATCTGCGCTGGAAGAAATGGTGGCTAATGGTATAGTAGCGGTCGGCGATATAGCTAACACTTCAGATTCCCTGGATATCCGTAGTCTGAACAAAATGCACTTTCATTCGTTTGTTGAGGCCCTTGGCTTTTCAGAGGTCAACGCAGCCCGTTCCTTCGGCTATGCCATGCAGTCTTATGAGGCATTCGAAGCGCAGGCTCATTCAGAAAAAATGCTTCGTCAGTCCATAACTCCCCATGCACCATATTCGGTATCCCCTGCCCTGTTTCGCATGATCGACGTGCTGGAACGGGACAGCATTATCAGCATACATAACCAGGAAAGTCAGGCCGAAAGTGATTATTATATCAGTAAAGAAGGTAGCATAAAGGAATTACTGCAGGCATTGAATATCGATGACTCGCTGTTTCAGCCAACCGGAAAATCTTCGCTCCGCTCTTATATGGATTGGCTATCAGTAGGACACCCATTCTTATTTGTACACAATACCTATACCCCCAGGGAAGACGTACAATTCATCAAAACAAAACTACGCCAGGCATTCTGGTGCCTGTGCCCCAATGCCAATTTATATATAGAAAACAGACTTCCCGATATTGATATGTTTATAGAAGAGGAAGTAACCATATGCATTGGCACAGATAGCCTCGCATCTAACCATCAATTAAGCATCCTTGCCGAACTATACTCGATCAAAGAGCAGTATCCTCACGTGGATTGGGAAAAAATGATCACCTGGGCCACATACAATGGCGCATGGGCGTTGCAAATGCAGGACACTATTGGCACAATAGAACCGGGCAAAAGACCGGGTATACTGCACATAACAGGACTGGAACAGACAGCAGGCACACCGGTTATCAGTAGATTGTTCTGAAAGAACAATCTACTACACAGGCAACCTTTTAACCCATTACCGTATCACCCCCCTACCCTTTCAATTTCTGCGTTGCTATGGCTTCAGTAAACCATAGAAATTCGCTGACAAAAATTTTGATAAATCCGGCAAGGCGCTCATTATTGGGCACACCTTGTTCGTAAAGATTTTTATCTGCTTCAGGCACCAGCAGTTTTGTTGGCATAGCATAAGCACCAATAGCCAATACCAGCAGTTGCAACAGGTTTGATGCATTAATACCTCCCTGTATACCGTTCGATACGGTGACTATACCAATCGGTTTTTTCGCCCATTCTTTAGTAAAGTAGTCAACGGCATTTTTCAGTGCTCCGCTATAGCTGTTGTTATACTCAGGGGTTACAAACACTATGCCGTCTGCGCCTGATAGCTTTTCGCTTATATCCATCAGGCCTTCGGGCGGATGCTCCATATCTTTCAACCTGTCGTCCATTACAGGCAAGTTATAGTCTTTAATGTCTATAAAGGTCACTTCTGCTTTTCCGGTTGCTTTGAGTGCTGTTTCCACAGCCTTGGCTGCCCGTATACTTAGTCGTCCGTTCCTTATTGCGCCATAGAGTATGGTTATCTTAAGCATATTGTGTAGTTTTATATTGGTGTACTTTTGCCGGTCTGTCTGTTGACACAGATACAGCTGCAAAAGTACTGCTACAGGCCAACATTAAGTCATGAAAAAAATATACTTTTTATTACTGCTCACATCGCTCGCATCTTGCCAGGCATGGACCGGGGAGGATAAAGACACCTTTCGCCAGGCATGCGAAGATGATGCGAAACACTGGGCAGGGTCTGATGCTAAAGCACACACCTATTGTGAATGCGTGCTGGAAAAAATGATGGCCAAATATCCTGATGAGAATGATGCATTGGAGCACATAGACCAGCTATCAAAAGATACCTCCCTGCTGAATTGCAGAAAGATCATCAAATAACGGCACATTATTTCACTTTTTCTCAACGGTGTGGCTGCGTAAATTCATTATCTTTGTCGGCCGCATGAAAGAGTCAATCCGCATACAGCGCTACATCGCGTTACTTTCTATAGTGCTCTTCCTGTGCAAGATACTAGCTTGGTTCCTCACCCACTCTGTTACGGTTCTTACTGATGCACTTGAAAGCATTGTAAATGTCGTTGCCGGATTTCTTGGGCTATATAGTGTTATACTCGCAGCAAAACCGCGCGATGCCAATCACCCTTACGGACATGGCAAAGCAGAATTTCTATCCTCAGCTGTAGAGGGTACATTGATCTCTGTAGCCGGTGCAGTTATCATTTATGAAGCCATTGAACACCTGATAGTTCCGCATGAATTACAACGCCTTGATACCGGTTTACTCATCGTTGCAGGATCAGGCCTCATTAATTTCTTCGCAGGCAAGTTTGCTAAAAGGCAGGGAGAAAAACACCACTCGATGGTATTGGTATCTGCAGGAAATCACCTGGTAACTGATGCTTACTCTACCATTGCAGTCATCATCGGTATCGCGTTATTGTTGCTGACAAAAAATCATTACCTCTGGCTCGATAGCGTTGTGGCCATGTGTTTCGCTGTCATCATTATGATCACGGGGTATAAAGTTATCCGAAGGTCTGTTTCCGGCATCATGGATGAGATGGATATGAGCATGATCAAAAAAGTAGTAGACCTGCTGGAGGCCAACAAAACAGACCAATGGATAGACATGCACAACCTGAGGGTCATCAACTACGGTAATGTACTTCATGTTGATGCTCACATGACCTTGCCTTGGTATTACGAAGTAAAGAACGCCGACGTTGAAACGCACAAATTAGAAGATCTTATCAGGGCTAATTTCAGCAACCAGATAGTGGAGGTGTTCGTGCATATAGATGCCTGTATGCCATTCCAATGTCGCATATGTTCTATGCCCGACTGCAAAGAACGAAAAGAACCTATGCAGGAAAAACTGGTATGGGATATGGATATCGTTTGGAAAGATTCCCGTCACGGCAAAGATGAACTGCAATTTCCTCCTTTCGTCCCGCATCACCACCACCATCATTGACCACGAAGCAGTACAAAAAACGACAATCGAGCAATTGAACGTTTGCTATCTCGTTCCCAGGTACTGCTCCGCCCTTGAGTTCAGGTTATTTCCGCCGTCAGAATTCAGGTATAAGTATTGCCTCCATCCCGCATTATGAAATTCCCCTTGTATCGTAGTATGCAGTAGCTTAAAATCAAAAGAAGTTTCTGACGATTTATAAAACAAGATCACAGCATTGGTAACGGTCTTGCCTGATTTCTCTGTCAGCTGATTGTACTGCCATATTTCATAAGGCAGTGTTCCAGCCTCATTCTCTACAGTCACAATCTCGGTCGGCGCCCCATAACGCAGATACATCATCCCTCTCGATGTCTCATATCCCGGCGTGCTGCTGGTATTATACATCTTGTTCACTTCCTTTATCTCTTCGGTAAAGTCTTTCCAGGCTTTAGACGGGTCTTTCTTATTTATACTTACAAAGTGATTGTAGATAAAGTAACGCATGTACATCTCGTCAGGCTTCTTCAAAAATCCTTCTATCGCCTGCTGCCCCATCACATCCGATACAGGATACAACATCTTAAGAATCGCCTTCAGCTGGCCCACATCATACTTGGCGATAAATGTTTTACTCAGGTTCAAAAAGGTCACACTTTCCATACCTGTATCTACCTTACCAGCCACCTCGGTGGTCAGTTCTTCGGTTGATTTGTGTCTATTCTCCCGCTGAAAAAACACACTCTGTTTGGCTAAGGTTCTATGCATTTTATTACCCAGCATTACGTTCAGGTAATAGTTACCCGACGGCAGATTGCGGATATCATAATAGCCGGCAACATAATTGGAGTCGACGGTTGTTTTAAATGTGTCTATCTTCTGGTATTTAGTGAAAGGCGACTCGTATTGCTTTTTAGAAATGAACACGGTCAACGTCAGCGGAAAATCTTCTTTCTCTATTCCATCAGTATTGTAAAGCTCAGTATAATAACTTACAGAGTTTTTGTAGTCGTCTATAAAAGGAGCACAGATAGGTATGTATTGCCTGCCATGCTTTTTAAATGGAGTTCTTACATCAGACTCATAGAACGTATCTACAAGCTCCGGCGTAGCAAAAAAAGGTTGCTTATTATTTTTAGCGATAGAGAAACTGTCGGTCAGCGTCAGCACGTTGTTAGTATCATTCATGTCTGTCAACCTTACTACCATTTTTATCTTGCCGGCCACCACCAGGTAACGCTTCAGTTCCAGTATATTCAGCCCTCCAAGTTCATCTGCCGTTTTACAACCTATGGTCTGATATATATAATGATCCTCTTTCAGCACCATACCCGTATCATTAGTGATCATAACATCGGTCTTTATACGGGCTACTATTCCTTTTTCAGGTATTGTGTTGTACCGCACACTTCTTGGGTTGATCTGCCAGTAGGCTTCCACATAAGGATTCAGGTTACCGGCATAGACAGGGTCGGGTAAAAAGAATACAGAATGCGACTCTACCGCTTCTATGCCATATGCGCTTGAAAAACAGAGTAAAACAATGTTAATGAGATAAAGTTTACGAAGCATTCCGTAGATTTTGCCGCAAATTACAGTAATACTGACAATTTTATTTTTATGATGATTATTTTAACCTTTTCATTCACCTTTGCACCTTTATGAATATCGTCACTTCATCAGTAACGTTTGCGCCCATAAGGTGGTGGGCCTATGCACTTACTGCCCAAAGCGTTGTTACTGATACCACAGAGCATTTTGGTAAAATGAGCTATCGCAACCGTTACCACATCTCCGGTGCCAATAACCCCATACAGCTATCTGTGCCGCTGGTGCATGGCCGCGAACAGCGAATACCTATGGCCGATGTACTGATACATAACGCAGACAACTGGCAGGTACAGCACTGGCGCACCCTGGTATCGGTCTACAAGCGCAGCCCGTATTGGGAGTTTTACGAGCCATCACTCGAAACCCTATTCAATACTGCATACACTCACCTGCATCAGTTCAACCGGGATGCGTTTACCTGGGTAGCTAAACAGTTAAAAGCAACTATTAAGATAGCGGCAGCAGAAACATATATCGCTCAATACCCCTATAGCTATACAGACCTCCGCAGCATGAAACCCTCAACAGATAAAAACCTCCTTACAGGCTTCCCGACTTATTACCAGATATTCGAAGAGCGCATCGGTTTTCAGCCCAACCTCAGCATCCTCGACCTGCTTTTCTCCGAAGGACCAGCCACCAAAGCATGGATACTCCGTAATAGTGAGCATCTGGCACGCCAGTAATATCGCAAAAAAAGACGGCCACCTATCGGCAGCCGTCTGCAATATCGTCAAAATAAACTGATTATTCCTCTTCGGCAGCCTGCTGTTGCTGCTGGCCCGGCTTATTACTTAATATCTCGCGGAAGTTCGGCTCATAAGATCTCATCTTGGTGATGATCTGCTGTGCATAGGCTGTATCGCCACCATAGTAAGCAGCACTAGCTACAGACTGCATTACCTGAAACTGCTGCTTGATATCGAACGCCATAGATTCCTTGGCGTTATCGCCCAGCGATATCACCCACTTCAGGTCATCTTCTGAGTTCTTTACCACCTTCTCACCAAGTGCGTGCCCTTTCGCTTTATCACCAGCACGATAGTAAGCGCCGGCTATAAAATAGCCGGTGTAGTCATAAGCATAAGAATGCTCCGTAATACCGCTCATGATGTAGTCCAGCAGTTTGATGGCCTTATCTTTCTTGCCCTCTGCAGTCAGCGCATTCGCTACTGTAGATGCATCCATACGGTAGGTCACAAACTCATGTCGGTTAGGTTCATCAAAGTATACCTTATTGGTTTCGCCACCGCCAAACTTAAAGTGCATGAACAACTCATAGCTCTTTTCAGTGTTCACGGTACCCAGTATCTGTTGTTGATTTTTGATCGAGTCAACAAACTTGTAAGGCAGCAAGCGATATACCGACCCTTCCAGCCTCAGGAAGTCGCCCGTACCGCCGTAGTCTCCCTGACGCAGACCTGCATCAAAATATAATGGGCGTTTCCAGCCATCCTTAGCCACAGCGGCTATGATGTTCAATATTGCCAGGTCGCTCTTGTAGGCATTGTCCTTAGGGTACACCCACTTCATATCATTGATGATATGAGCAGTGTCTTCAGCCGATGCCAGACCATTCTTTATCAGGTCTTCCTTGCTCATGGTTGGCACATACATGTTCTTAGTAGGCATGTAGTTGATATCGCCACCATTGGTCGATAGCTTAGTTTCCGGCTGATCACTGTTCATGAAGTTACAGATATCCACCAGGTTGATGAATTGTCCCTTAGGTATTTTAGGATTCTCAAAATAGCGGATCACATTGTGCCTGTCGCCTATATAGTTATCGCGTTTCCATATCATGGGCACTGCATCAGCTTTATTCACCGCATAATTCAGCTGGTCTACATACCAGTCTATACCCAGCAGGCTGGTGTTAATGATGCGCACATCCGGGCGATATCCTTCTACCTCCTGTGCATACCACAGCGGGTAGGTCTGGTTATCACCAAAGGTGAAAAGCACTGCGTTTGGCGCACATGCAGATAGTGTATTGTAAGCCACATCATGTGCCAGTGTCTTGTGCGAGCGGTCATGGTCATCCCATTCTTCTTTGGCCATAAGCGTAGGCACGGCAAGCAGGCACAGGGCAGTTGCCAGGTAGGCACCACCCGCTCCCTTTATCGCCTTCTGTAGTGCCTCACCCACCATCAGCACACCCAGGCCTATCCATATCGCAAAGGTATAGGTACAGCCGGCAAACGCATAGTCACGTTCACGTGGCTGCAGTGGGGGCATATTCAGGTAAATGCCGATAGCAGCACCGGTGAAGAAGAACAACACCATGACCACCATGCCATCAGTTTTCTTTTTATTGAATTGATAGATCAGACCCAGCACACCTAGTATAAATGGCAGCAGGTACAATTTATTATGTGCACCATTGTCGCTGTAGCCACTACCCTGCGCATCGGTATCGCCCAGTCCGCGCATTTTGTCTATAAATCCTATACCCGATATCCAGTTACCCCTCTGCGGATCGCATTGGCCTTCTATGTCATTCTGGCGGCCCGCATAGTTCCACATGAAGAACCTCCACCACATCCAGTTCATCTGGTACTGCATGAAGTATTTCATGTTATCAGCAGATGTTGGCTCATCATTAGGGCCCAGGTTCAGGAAGGTACGGTAGAAGTTGACGTGGTTAGGATCATTTCCATCATATACACGAGGGAAGAAATGTGTCTGGCTTGCATCATACTTAGGTTCTATCTTCTTACCTACGGTCTGGTAGTAGTCTTTGCCGTTTATCTTGGTTTGCGCATACAGCTTACCGCTGGTATCTATATCATTATACTGGCTGGTAAAATAGGGTCCGAAGAATATGGGCTGCTGTCCGAACTGCTCACGATTCACATAGTCCAGGAAGCTGATCGGGTTATCAGGGTTGGTCATATCAATAGGCACATCCGCTCGGGAGCGCACAATAGCCGACAGATAACTGGAATAACCGATAACAATGAATATCACGCACAATACACTTGTATGCAGAATATAGTTTTTCTTGCTCTTTGCATACAACAGCAGGAATACCATTAATCCCACAAACAGCAGCAGGAATACGATAGCCCCTGTATCAAATGGAAGACCCAAGCCATTGGTAAAGCCCCTGTCAAATACCGATGCCAGCTTAGGTATATATTGTATCACGCCAAACTGCACGAAAGCCAGCACAACACAACCGGCAACGAACGCGATGATCGTTCCAACCAGCGTTGGCGTAAAACGCCTGTAATAGTATACCATAGCCAGTGCAGGTATAGTCAGGAGGTTCAGTAAGTGCACGCATACCGATACACCTACCAGGTAGGCTATCAGCACCAGCCAGCGGTCAGCATGTTTTTTATCAGCTACATCTTCCCACTTCAGTATCGCCCAGAAGGTAACCGCTGTAAAGAAGGAAGACGTCGCGTAAACCTCAGCCTCAACAGCAGAGAACCAGAAAGTATCAGAAAAGGTATAGGCCAATGCACCCACAAGGCCTGCACCCATGATCAGGGCAGTCTGGTTGTTGTCAGGCTCTGTAGTAGCGGTAGCCACCAGCAGTTTCTTGGCAAAATGCGTAATGGTCCAGAACAGGAAAAGGATGGTCAGTGCGCTGGTCAGTGCAGACAGAGAGTTGATAGCTATAGCAGCAGTCATTGAGGGAGTCCCGGTAGCGGTGCCGCCTGCAAACAGGGCAAAGAACCTTTGAACAAGCATAAAGAACGGTGCTCCCGGTGAGTGGCCTACCTCTAGCTTGTAAGCACAGGACAGGAACTCGCCGCAATCCCAGAAGCTCACAGTACGCTCCATTGTACTCAGATAAACAAATAAGGCTATAGCGCCGGTAACCCAACCCAGCAGGTTGTTGACTTTACGATAGTTCATGATACTTGATTAGAAGGCGACAAAAATAACAAAAAGTAGCAGTTATCAGTTTCCGCAGGGCCTATTGTGGCAAAGTTTTTAAAAAATGCCCTTGTTGTACGGCATACACCGTCCTCAAACCCATGATAAACATATAAATCGCCATATTACTTGAAGCGAGAAACCAATACGGGACCCGTGGAGACACATTCCATCACATCATTGCATCAAATTTTGCTATACCAGCAGACTCTTCACATTCTTCAGTTGCGCTCTTTCTATGATTCGGGAGAACTGTATGTCGGGTACCTTCTTCAGCTCTTCGGCTATCTCCGCTGCATCCTGATCACTCTCGCCCGACTGTATCAGCCACAGGTAGTCCACCGTACTTATCTCCGGCAATAGAGACACATTATTATTTTTTAGTTGATATAACATGTACCGGTTGCTGCTGTTCTCCAACTGGTGCTCATATATCATGTAGTAGTAATTATTGTCCTTCTTGGTCGACTCTAGCGTCATTTCCGGCTCGCAGGTAAAATTGATGTCGAAATGCTCGTTCAGCATCCAGCACAGTCTGTAGGGCGGCAATGCCGATGCCAGCCCCAGCAGGCAGGTATCTTCAAAGAAAGCATCCTCCATGGCGCTCTCATCCAGTTTCAGCTTTAATGCCATATCTCAAAATTAAGCGTTTATTCTTATCTACCTTACCTCTTCTATTTAAAAAGCACAATGTCATACAATTTATGAGCTTTACGTTCTTAATACACAACAGCACGGTCTTTTTGAACATTTCTTTGCTCGCTTTGCGTGAACCCTTCCTTTATTCCAAAACTTCGTACCTTACTTCAAATTTCTATTCATTATGGTACCCGGTCTCGTTCTTATAGGCATTATTGTAGTCATTTTAGCACTTTCATTCGTCACTGTTCAGCAGGGCACGGTGGCCGTCGTCACTGTCTTTGGCAAGTTCAAACGGATCCTGCACCCGGGGCTCAACTTCAAGATCCCCTTCATCGAAACCATCTTCCGCCGCATATCTTACCAGAACAGGTCTATGGAGCTCAAGTTCCAGGCCATTTCGCAAGATCAGGCCAATGTCTATTTTTCTGCTATGCTCCTCTACTCCGTGCTCAACGAAGAGAGCGCTACCATAGAAAATGTGGCCTTCAAATTTATAGATGAGATCAGCTTCAAAAATGCGCTGATACGCTCGGTGGAAGGTGAAGTAAGGGCATTCGTAGCTACCAAAAAGCAATCGGAAGTGTTGCAACTCCGCTCAGAGATCATCCATCATGTAAAGGGACAACTAGACATACAACTCGAAGGCTGGGGCTACCACCTGCTCGATATACAGATCAACGACATCACCTTCGATGAAGCGATACTAAGGTCTATGGCCGAGGTAGTGGCATCTAATAACCTCAAGGCCGCGGCCGAGAACCAGGGTCAGGCACTCCTCATCACCAAGACCAAGGCTGCAGAGGCAGAAGGTAATGCGATAAAAATATCGGCCGAGGCCGAACGCCAGGCTGCGCAGATGCGCGGACAGGGTGTGGCTCTCTTCCGGGAAGAAGTAGCACATGGTATGGCCGTAGCTGCCAAAGAAATGGAGACAGCCAACCTGGATGCCTCATTCATCCTCTTCTCCATGTGGACAGACGCCATCAAGCATTTTGCAGAATACGGCAAGGGAAACACCATTTTCCTCGATGGCTCTTCAGACAATTACCAGCGCACCATGCAGCAACTCATGTCTACCCTGCAGGGGTTTGAAAGTAAAGACGCGGGAGACAAAGACAAGAAGTAAAGGGTTTGGAGAGTCTTGTTAACGTAGAGCATATGTATAATTTGCGTTTAACGAAACTTAAAATCCCGTTTCCCGTAAGACAAGTACGGGTTCGATTCCCGTCCGGGGCACACAACATAAAACCCGCTCTAGTAGCGGGTTTTGCTTTTACGCTAACAGGAAGTTCGAACTATACCAATTTATCAATATTTACGCCATTCTTTTACGGGTATTGTGACTTCGCAAGCATAATCCTTTGGCAAAGCCTGTGGGGTGTCTTTCTTCTCCCAATATTCATTCCAGTATTTCCACCAATTCCCATTTAAGTCGCTTACATTTTCAAGTGAAACTTCCCCCGAAGCACTAAAAACTTTGACAGACCTTGAAGCAATCGCCAAACCATAGTCAGCACACCAAAAAACGAGTTGATATGGTTGTTCGCAAAAATCTTCCATATCTAACGTGCCTCCATACCGAACATTTATCTGCGATGCAAGTGCAATTAAAGATTTTGATTCCGATTTGTTGTTGAAGAAAAACTGATCATAAGTACAAGTAATCGGATCCATCTTATCTTGTTGCAGAAGCTTTACCCACTCGAAATCCTTAATATCCTCTTTTATCATAAAGCACACCGAGTTTACGTCTTCAAATCCAATCGCGATTATTGAAGACGGAGTTTGACCGGGTTCAGAAGGTGGAAAATAAAGTTGTACTCCTCCGAATTCAATTTGAAATAAATCGGGAAGCTGCTCGGTCCACCAACGCCAATAGCCTACATCCGAAATTGCATTAGCTAACAGATCTAAAGGATTGCTTACTGATTCGTTTTCCTCGGTCATTATTGCCTGTATTTTAAGGACAAGTTATAGTTTTTCCACTGATAGTTTCGCGATTGTTATTTTTCTCGTTTATTCCAGTTTCCCCAGCTGAGCGTAGTCAGCTAAAAATTGCAGCCTCAGTTTAGAGTAGCGTCCTAAAAAAATAATCGTTCGGCGTAGACTCCGTCTATGTCGAGGTGGCACCCGATCTCTGATCGGCGAATCAACAGCCATGGGCGCGAGAGTTAGCCTAGCCTAAGGCTTGGCGTAACATGCCAAAACAATAGCCGCGACGTAGGTTACAACTACGCCGCGGCGGCTGCCAATCTCGTTTGGTTATCATTGTAGAAAACACTCTGACCGGTCAGTTAGATTGCTCCCGGGTCGTTAATAAGACTTTTTTGGGTCGATTGACCAGTAGCAATATGCCAACTACCGAGCAAATAATAGTGGCCACGATATGCGGCATCGCTTGTTGTAAACCGGTATAGCTTTTGCTGAGAACAACAAGCATGTCAGAAACAGGGATAATGGTTGCTAAAAATAGCATGATACCTAAGGCCCTTCTTTCTTTCATCAAAACCAAAGCACATAATAATAGCCCGGAAAATACATCCCTTATACCCTTTATTTGGTGAAAGGAATAATCTCCATTTGCAGTAAAGTGGATGCCGAATGCAGCTGTTGCCACTTCGGGCGATAGAAAGAATCGTCCTCCCAGAAAGATCATTCCCAGGCCCAATAATAATGCGATCGCATAACAGATTTTCGTTGTCATAATAATTTGTTTTTTGTTTATGACACAAAATTATCATGGCAGCGATCCGCATTAATGCACCTCGGTTAACTAATCAGAATTGGATAGAAATTCTTTTACGGATGCGACTTAATGATTGTGGCTTTACCCCTACAAATGAGGCAATATGGTACTGGGATATCCTTTGCTGCAGGTCCGAGTGGTTGGTCAGAAACTGTTCGTAACGTAGTTCAGGCGTTGCTGTATAAAACGAACTGAGGTCCTGTAACATTTGTAAAAAGACCGCTTCAATGGCAATTCTGCCAAAGCGTTCACCGCCCTTCACATTTGCGTAAAACAATTGCAGGTCAGCATGCGAAATAACAAAAACAGTACTGTCCTCTAAAGCTTGAATGTTTTTCGAAGATGGGACTTGAGGAAGAAAACTTTCATAGTTACATACAAATTGATGTTCCTGTGAAAACCCATATGTCTTTTCCTCACCATCGTGATTAATATAGTATCGTAGCAACCCCTTTGCTACAAATCCTGCTTGTTTACAAACTCTTCCTTCCTCTAAAAAAAAATCTCCCTTGTTATATATCCTTTCCTTAAACAAAGACGCGACAATGTCTATCTCCGCAGGGTCTAGCTTGATCACATTTTGTATGCTGTTGAGTAAGATGTCTATCATTTTAGGTATCGCTATAAAAATGCCATCGTGTTTATATTTCACTTCGATGATACAGAATAAACCTTAGTTTGTTGCCAGCGAAAATAAAGCAAAAGGTCCGCAGTTGAGCGCTGTATTTTAAAATTCACAGCTCGGCTGAGATTGCACACACATAAAGCTACTAGCTTTTTAATAGCGTAGAAAAGGAATATGCCATTTTTTCCTGATGACTGCAAAATTTTCAGTCAGCCGGTGATATATATAAGTGCGTATGCAGGCTGGTACAACCTTTGATGGGGAAAATCGAAAAGAAAACCTCCGATGGACAAAGAGTATCAGGGCAATATACTGGATGACAGAAGAGTGAAAGTACTGAACTTGTTGCTGCAACACCACAGCATACCCGATGGCGATTTTAACCTGCGCGATCTGATAGCCGCGCTGCCACCTGACGAATATAAAAAGCTCACTGACGATCCTGAGTTTGCCCAGTTGTGGAAAGATGTAGACATGTCTCAATCGCTCACCCGGTTCATGGTGGATAATGGACTGGCCAACGAGCATGGTGATAATCTACAGCTGACTGAAGCTCGCGGCCGCGACCTGAAGAAGCAAGGCAGCTATGGCAAACTGCTGGAAGACGAGCGCTTCATCACCAGTGAGGCCCGACGTGTAAACGAGTTAGAACTCGAAGCCGATCGTATGGCCCGTCGCCAGTACAAGATCAATGCCCTCATAGCCTTCGGAACCTGCGTCGCAGCCCTCTACTATCTATTGGAAATACTCAACGGATTCTTTGGCTTCTACCGTTATCATCATTAGCGGAAAGATAGAATATTACAGTAGCATACGCTGGCGCGATAGTTAGCGCAGCGGTTCCCTGGCCTGCCTGCCTGCCTGCCTGCCTGCCTGCCTGCCTGCCGGTAGGCCGGTATACGAGCAACATCGACGGGCACTTCCGTCTCCTAAAGTTAAATGGGTCTATGACCCGAATTTCTGTTCCGCTCGCGCAACACATCTGGAAGAGATGATAAAAAATTTGACGAGCCCCTCTTAATATCCTGCATTAGTACACATGTTGCCCGCCATTAATGCTCATATTGGCACCGGTAATAAAGCTGGCATGCTCTGAGGCAAGGAATGATACCAGGTGTGCTACCTCCTCGGTACCGCCCAGCCTGCCCAGTGGTATTTGTGCAATGATCTGGTTACGTATTTCTTCCTTCACAGCCATTACCATATCGGTGCCTATATAGCCGGGAGAAATAGTATTGACTGTAACACCCTTGTTCGCTACTTCCATAGCAAGTGTTTTGGTAAAGCCATGCATACCCGCCTTGGCCGCGGAGTAGTTGGCCTGGCCAAACTGGCCGCGCTGACCATTTACAGAAGATATATTAATGATGCGGCCAAAGCCATTATCTATCATCGGGTTGATAACATGACGGGAGCAGTTGAACACACTGTCGAGGTTAGACGATATGACAGCTTTCCAGTTCTCTACACTCATCTTGCGGAAAGCTCCATCCCTGGTGATACCGGCATTATTCACCAGTACACCTACATGGCCTATGTCAGCAGTTATCTTGTCAATCATCTTACCGCAAGAGTCGTAATCAGACACATCTGCGTAATAGATGGCAATATCATAGCCCTCATCGTGTAGTTTGCTTTGCCATTCTTTGGCCTTTTCTTCGCTACGATAGTTGGCAATTACAGTGTAGCCATCATCGTACATTTTTTTACACATAGCAGTGCCTAGTCCGCCTGTAGCACCGGTAACTAATACAACCTTCTTTTCAGCTATTGACATAAGATATAGTTTTAGCCTTAACAAGATAACTGGAAATATTGATAATAAAGAACTTTAAATCAAAAACTTTGACACCTGTTTAACCACGAAGACAGCAGCACAAAAAGGACTAATTCCAGGTACTTATTTTGTTGTGGCTATGGCGCTGCTAAACCAATGCACGCAGAAAATAGCAGCCAACATTTGCATTATCTTTACCACACACTCAAAATATATGCCCTTATGAAGAAGACATACCTGCTCATTACGCCCATTGTTTTTTACCTGGTGGCGTTCATAGCATTGTCGTCATGCAACGTCGGGCAGATAAGAAGGAGTACAACTGCCGACAGCATCGATATCATACACGCTATGCAAGCCGCATACAAGTGGCATGATCATATAAAGGATAAAGAAGCGTATGTTGTCATCGTCAGGGATACGCTGCAGGTGGGTGTGGATATGGCGCAGCTTGCTGCAACGGCTGGCGAATTAAAAAGCACAGGCTATTTTTCCGAAAGCTTCATAGACAATTATGAGACTATTGGGAAGGCGGTAGATAACGTCCTACGTCATGACACAGTGAAGTACTACAACGAGATCAATTTCGGATTCCAGGATGCTGACCCGTGGACATTCTTTCAAGATGATGCGGGTAATTACTGGGACAGTTTTATCGTACGCGACTTTAGAATAAATGCAGATACGGCATCATTAAAATGGACACTCAGGGGCATATCGGAAGCAGACGGCTACCTTGTAAAATTCAAACGGGAGAAAGACGGGTGGAAAGTCACGTATATGGCTGGATTTGACCCTATGCATATCTGAGATAAGCTGAGGCTTTAAGATTTGATCGCGCCTTTTTTGGTGATTACCTTCACCGCCCTCGAATTCATGAGCAATGCACCTGCCCATGCCGAAAGGCCACCGATAAGCGCCCCTAAAAAAGAGACTACAGACAACAGCACCCCATAATCATTGATGCCAAACACAAGTGCCATACGCTGCGATAAAATGTGGTTGTTGGGAATATCGCGAAATAGGACTGCACCGAACCAGAAGAAACCGATAGCAAGGAAACCTGCAAGGAATGAAGCCCAGCCTTTCATACGCATGAACATAGACACACCACAGGCCACAATGGCGATGGTCCACCACGGCAGAAAATACTCAGCTATCGCAGACAAAACGGCAATGATAATGATCGTTACAAAGAATCTCATAAGCTATTGATGTGCTGTCCAGGTGTATTTGATATCGCTATTTCGGGTTGATGTCTCATTGGGTAAAAACAATAGTTTGTAATATTTCCCGCTTGCCCATGACGGTATAAAGTCGGCATAGTACTTGCTACCGGGATTACCGGATTGCCCGCCGGGGTAAACGCCATAAGCTTCTATTTCCTTGCCCATCTGCACCACCATTCTCCATGATGGTCCGTGGTCTCCTTTGGCGGCATTTACCGTATTGCCCCAACCACCTATTTTCAGTTTGTCGTAGCTGAAAGCTGGTATCTTGGTCAGGTGGGTTATTGATGTGTTCTTTACCTTATACCAGTCTGCACCACCATTCTTCTCGGCAGTCGCCATGCTGTCCATTGCCTGGCGAAAGCTGCGCTTGGCGAGGTAGTCAAAATTTTTCAGCTGAGGCACCACGGCCAGTTCAGAGTCAGTTGTCTGCACGAGTTGCATAGTGCGCTCCGGCAAAGGAAATAACCGCTCGGGTACTTTATTTAACCCCGACCATATATCGTTATACAAAAAGAACCACCACAATTGGAAGACGCTGGCAGATGCACTCGTGGCTGACAATTGATAGTTCCATTTCTTCAACTTTGCAGCATATTTCTGCTCCCGTTCGTCAAGTGTGGCAGGCAGGTGCTTAAGCATATAGGGCAATACATTTGACGCCAGCAACGAATAGGTGTCATTCTGTAAGGCAAACATATCCTGAACTGTTGCCTTGTTCATGTTGCTGAGCATATCATTCAGCCGCCATGCGCGTAGCTCTACAAAATCACCGTTGTACCAGTACGGATAAGTACTATCTGTGACGCATTGATTAGCAGATGTAACATACCCTTGTGCAGGATTGAATACGTGCGGGTTCTCGCGCATAGGAATTAAGTCGCCCCACATAGTGGCCTTAGTGGCGCCGTCCATGATGTAGCGCCCCTGGTCCTTCCATTTGTTGACGAACTGGCCTTGTCCCCATATAGCAATATTACCTGCCCTATCCGCATACACCATGTTCTGCGCAGGACATTGAAAATTAAGTATGCCATCTACAAAAGACGGGTAATCCTTTGCCCTGTTCATAAGGTATATGGCTAGCAATTCATTAGTTGATCTATGTGCCATCCAGCACATAGCGAGCGGCTTCTTCAGGCCGCCCGGCGCAGGATAGCTCTCATCATACATCACCGGTCCCTGTATACTGTAACTGACCACATCTACAAAGTCGGGCTGGCCCTTGACATGTATTCGTTCTTCTCTTTTGGTAAAAGCCGTTGGTTGACCATCGAGCCAATATTTATCCGTAGTCCCCTCTACCCGCTTCAGAAGGTAGAAATCTTTTACATCGCGATAATTGTTGGTAACCCCCCAGGATACACTATCCGTAAAACCGATGATGATACCAGGTGCACCGGGGAGTGATACGCCATAAGTGTTCATACCCGGGGACTGTAATTGTAGCTCATACCACAATGATGGAAGGTTAAGCCCCAGGTGCGGGTCATTGCATAATATAGCAGCGCCACTCATGGTCTTTCTACCACTTACAGCCCAGTTGTTACTACCTTTTCCATCGGGGCGCGACTCCGTGAAATCTTTGTTGGTCAGGAGCTTTGCGGAAATTGTATCCAACGGCGCAGCCGGCCGTTTTAGCGACGCACTATCGAACAAGGTGCCCTCTGGTATCACAGGCATTGAACCTGATATAGTTGCCGGGTAGAGCATGCGGAACTGGTCGGGTGAGAGCGCTTCTTTCAGATACGTGAGTGCTATATCATCGGTATGGCCCGTAAGGTCATCGGCCATATACTTGAGCATCAGCGCACTCTTAATATTGGTCCATGGTTCGGGAGCGAACCCCATAAGCTTATACTCGAGCGGCAGATCAGCATATTTCAGTTTGGCAATGTAAGCGTTGACACCCTCGGTATAGGCATCCATCATCAATTTAGTGCGCGGGTCGGCCTCCATAGCTTTCAGCGAATTCTCTGCAGCGTACACCATACCCTTGCGTCGCTGCCTGCGGTCAAAGTCCAATCCTTTAGCCCCTATAACCTCACTGACCCTCCCACCAGCGGCACGTGACTCCATATCCATTTGCCATAGCCTGAAATACGCATGCACATACCCCTCAAGGAAATAAACATCGTGATCATTGCCCGCGTGAATATGTGGAATCAAACGATCATCAAACGATAGCGTAGCACTGCTCTTCAGTGTTGGCAGGATCAGCTGTTCATTGAAATCTTTATTGACAGGCTCGGCATTGGCCCAGCAACCATTTACCGGGTCCAGCAGCTTGCCTATGGCAGGTATCTTTCCCGAAGGGTCTATTTTGGCACCCAGCGAGGGCAGCTTAGCCAATGGATTATCTAGCACCCATACCAGGCCCGCAGTAAAGATCAAAATGAATATACCTGCTACTCTACGCATTCAGTGTTGTTGTTTATTCGCTTTGCTGTTATCACGTTCATTAAGGCAACATAATAGCGTATTTCTTGCCCGGCTTCACCGTCAGCTTATGTGCCCGCAACCAAGGGTTGTATATCTTCAGCATTTTATAGGTGCTGTTATTCTGCTTCGCCCAGTCTGTGAGGTTGTCAATGGTCTTATCTACCTCTATCACATGACCTTTCAGCGGCTGATACATTTCTGCACCATCCATCATAAAGCCGAATTTTCTGGCACCAGACAAGATATACTTCAAAGCCAATATACGGAATACATACCGATTGGTTTCTTCAGGAAATATCAGATCATAATAATTAGACGCTTGCTGAAAGTCGGACTGGTTGGCATAGCCCGCCTGGCCACAATTGTAAGATGCTGCAGCAGCAGTCCATGTGCCGAATTTATCGTGGGCCTCTTTAAAATATTTGCAGGCAGCATCGGTAGCTTTTGCTACATTGAAGCGCTCATCCACTTCATCGCTTATCTCCAACCCATAGCGGGGACCGGTGTCCTTCATAAACTGCCAGAAACTGGAAGCACCTACACCCGAGACCGCATTCTGCTGTAGCGAACTCTCGGCCACACAAACATATTTGAAATCATCAGGCACACCATTAGCCTTAAGGCGTTCCTCGATGATTGGAAAATACCGGCCTGTTTGCCTGAGTATATACAGCATACTACTTTGGTAATAATTATTTACGAGTAGCTCTCTGTTCATGCGCTCTTTCACTTCCCACCGGTCAAGCGGCACAGCCTCACCACTAAAATCCAGTGCGGCTGGTAATTCCGGTGCGTACCATTTGTATTGCGGCCTGCCGTCCTTGCTCATATCCACAGCAGCGGCAGGATCCTCTATTTTCTTCCACGAAAAAGCAAACACCACAGACACGCCCAGCAGTGCACCCAACAGAAAATAAAGCAGCAATTTCGTCTTATCGGTCATCCAACAGATTTAGCAATAAATTTACTCATAATCCTATTACTATTGCCCTAAGGAACGATAAATAAATAAAGTATATCAATTTCTCTGTTCTTTTCCATAGCTGCTTCGTTGCAAAAGTTTTAATAATAGTTAACTATTCGCAGATTTTGCGCCTTGCATAAATGAAAAATAACTATCCAATTTAATATGCTTTATTTAATCAACGTTCCTAAAAACAACAAAGAGCGGAAAATACCCGCCCTTTATTGATAACCTGTTCGAAATTGATCTGTTTATTGAGACACCGTAGTGGGATAGTTCATCAACTGCATCAACTCGTCCAGTTTAGGTTCCAGTATTATTTCCCTGCGGCGATTCTGCGCGCGGCCTGCAGCATCCATGTTAGATGCTATAGGGTCATAATAACTGCGGCCACTGGCCACCAGCCTGTTAGGTGATACTTTGTACTCGTCTATCATTACATGTGCTATTGATGTGGCTCTTGCCACGCTCAGCGCCCAGTTGTCGGCATAGGTCTTATTATGTATGGCTACACTATCAGTGTGCCCTTCCACATCTACGTTAATATCGGTGTTGGCATTCAGCACGTTAGCCACCTGCTGCAGGGCTTGCTTACCCTTAGGGTTTACGGCTGCGCTGCCCGACGGGAATAGCAGGCTCTCCTGCATAGAGATGTATACCCTGCCATTTTTCATGGTCACGGTCAATTCATTACTATTGAAGGCTACAAGCGCATCTGCTATTTTTTTACGTAGTGCCTCTGTATTCTTTTGTTGCTGGGCTATCAAGGCCTGCAGTTGCTGCACACGTTTGCGCTGGGCCGCCACCTGCTCCTTGGTCATATTGAGCTGGTTATCTTTATTGATATTCTCAATGCCCATGTCGTTGAGCCGGCTGTTCAGACCGGCTATATTCCCGTTCAGCATGTTCACTGTGTCATTCAGACCGGATACCCTGCCGTTGAGGCTGGCTATCTCTTTCTGTTCCATGTCTGCGCGGTTCCTGGCAGCTACATATTTACGCTTGGCTACGCATGAGGTCAGGCAGATGGCCGACACATAGATGCATAACGCTGTTGTTACAAACTTTTTCATAGTGGTTGTTTTACTAACAACCTTTTAAAAAACTATGCCAATAAATGGAAGATATTGCGGGAAACGGCTAAAAGCCTGAAAACAATTGAATAATCACGGTTATTGAATATCGGCTATTTGAGATAGCGCTTTATTTCCCGCTCCACCTCACGGTTTTTGGTGGTCTCGCGCTTGTCGTGGAGTTTCTTACCCTTGCCCAGGCCTATTTCCAGCTTGGCCAGGCCTTTTTCGTCTATGTACATGCTCAGCGGCACTATGGTCAGGCCTTTTTCTTTGGCCTTGGCTTGCCATTTCCGGAGTTCCTTTTTTTGCAGCAGCAGTTTACGTTCACGGGTGGTGAGGTGGCTTGCATACCCTGCGTTAACATAATCGCCTATATATAGGTTCTTGATCCACATTTCACCGATACTGTTGTACAGGCAATAGCAGTCATTAAAGCTCACCCTGCCATTGCGCACCGATTTGATCTCCGATCCGGTGAGCACAATACCCGCCTTGAGTTTGTCCTCTATGGCATACTCAAAGGTGGCAGGGCGGTTTTTAATATAGATATTGGTATCAGCCATTTTAAATTAAGATGTGGCACACCTTTCATGGTATGCCACATGCAAGTATTGTTCTTTTATTATCAGTTGCCGGTCATAAACCACTCTATGGTTGTGGCCAGCTTGTACTTCAGGTTCTTACGGTCTACAATAAAATCGAGGAAGCCATGCTCCAGCAGGAATTCAGACTTCTGGAATCCCGGTGGCAGGTCCTTCTTTATCGTTTCCTTTACCACACGTGGGCCGGCGAAAGCGATCAGTGCATTAGGCTCGGCAATATTGATATCGCCCAGCATAGCATATGATGCGGTAACACCACCCGTAGTAGGGTCTGTCATGAAAGAGATGTACGGCAGCTGCGCCTTGGCCAGCAAAGTAAGCTTGGCAGCGGTCTTAGCCATCTGCATCAGCGAGAAGGCGCTCTCCATCATACGGGCACCTCCCGACTTAGAGATAACGATCAATGGCAGCTTATGTTTGATACAATAGTCAATAGAACGGCTGATCTTCTCCCCTACTACCGAGCCCATAGAACCGCCGATAAAGTTGAAGTTCATACAGGCTATTACAGTCTTACGCTCGTTCATCAGGCCTACGCCTACGGTCATGGCATCTTTAAGATCTGTACTTTTCTGAGCATCCACCAGTCGCGCACCGTATGGCTTCATATCCACAAAGTTCAGCATATCCTTAGGTACTATGTTCTCGAAAAGCTTCTCGTACTCGTTGCCATCAAATAATATATTAAAATATTCAACAGCATTGATGCGATTATGGTAATTGCAGTGGTGGCAAACATACATGTTGTCTGCCAGTTCCTTCATGGTGCTTGTAGCCTTGCACTGAGGGCATTTGTGCCACAGTCCGTCGGGAGTTTCCTTCTTTTCTTTGGTAGAGGTAAGGATCCCTTGCTTGCTACGTCGAAACCAGGTTGATGACATAATTTATAAAAATTAAGAGAGCAAAGATAACGTAAAATCGATGCAATGGCTCCTATATGAGTAACTAGATATGAACACCTATTAAACAAAAATAAAATTGGTATACGTAAAGCAATAGCTGGTTATCTGCTCAAAAATCCCCCCTTTTTCTACCCATATAATAAATGGATGATTAAAAGTACTTTTACGACCGCTAAAAAACATAGAATGAAAAAATCAATTTTACTTGTATTCGCAACTATAATGATGTTGGGTGCAAGAGCAGACGAAGGAATGTGGATACCCATGCTCATAGGAAAGAACTATGACGAAATGCAACGCATGGGCCTGAAGCTGACCAAAGAAGACCTTTACAGCATTAACCACAGCAGCATGAAGGATGCCATCCTCCAGTTTGGCGGTGGCTGCACGGCTGAGATGATATCTAATAATGGCCTGCTGCTCACCAACCACCACTGCGGTTATGATGCGATAGCAAACCTGAGCACTGTGGACCGCAACCTGCTGGACAATGGCTTCTGGGCGCACAATATGCAGGAAGAAATGCCTGCTGCAGGCGTAACGGCCCTGTTCCTGCAGCGTATGGACGATGTGACTGACGAGGTAAAAAAATATGTAGGCACCTCTACAGGTGAGGTGTATACCAAAAGATTTGAAGAGATAAAGAAAGTGATAGAAGAGCGTGAAGGCATGAAAGGCAAGTTTGTAGCCAATGTGAAGGAATACTTCAACGGCAACCAATACTTCCTGCTGATATATAAAAAGTATACGGACGTAAGGCTGGTGGGCAATCCTCCTAAATCACTAGGTAAGTTTGGTGGCGATACCGACAACTGGATGTGGCCGCGCCATACTGCTGACTTCTCTATGTTCCGCATCTATGCAGGTGCTGATAACGAGCCTGCTCCTTACAACATTAATAATAAGCCTTACCATCCGGGCAAGTTCCTCCCCGTATCTATAAAAGGGGTGGAAGAAGGTGACTATGCTATGATATTTGGTTATCCTGGCCGCACCAACCGTTACGAAGTATCGTATGGTGTAGATCTTGCGGTAAATACCACCAACCCATCTATCGTAGCCATACGTGACCTCCGTCTTGCTATCATGAAGCGCCACATGGATAGGGACAAGAGCGTATACCTGCAGTTGACCAGCCGCTACTCCAGCATCGCCAACTACTGGAAATACTTTATAGGCCAGACAGAACAATTGCAGCGCCTCCATGTTATAGACGATAAGAAGAAGAACGAAGAAGAATTCACCGCATGGGCCCGCAGTAATGGCGGTGACCCTGAACTGATGTCAAAATTCGCAGTGGCTTATGCCGACTACAAGCCTTATGCCAGGCATGCAGTATACTATAATGAGTGCTACAGGTCTAGCGCGCTGGCGCGTATGGCCGGAGCACTGAAGCCATTGTATGACTACTACGAGAAGAATGAAAAGCCTGATGAAGACAGCGTAAGGAAATACATTACGGCTGCACAAACTGCCCGCCGCTCACTAGTGAAGGAGTTCGATCTGGGTACTGAAAAAGAAATACTGGCGGAAATGACACGCATGTACTACGAGAATGTGGATAAGACACAGCTGCCTGATATTTACACAAGCGTGATCTTCAACAAAAATTGCGTAGGTAAGAAATGTGACAAAGTGAAGGACAAGGAAACACTACCTTGCTACACCGGCACAACCTATACGCAGTATGCTGACTATGTATTTGCACACACTATTGTTGCAGACAGTAATGTTTTCAACACGTTCTGCACCAAGCCAACTTTCAAGGCGTTAAAAAATGATGCAGCTGTACAGTATGCTATGAGTTTTGTAAACAATTACACCAAAAACTACCAGCCTAAGGTAGAAGCTTTTAGCTATAAGAAAGCGGAGCTGGCTAAGGAATACCTGCGCGAAATGATGTTGCAGAAAAAGGACAAAATGTTCTACCCTGATGCTAACTCTACCATGCGTGTAACTTATGGCAAAGTGAAAAGCTATAATCCGCAGGATGGTGTGCATTATAACTTCTATACTACCCTCGACGGTCTGATGGCTAAATACAAACCGGGCAGCGAAGAGTTTGATGCGCCGATAGAACTGGTTAACCTTTATAAAGCCAAGGACTTCGGCCGCTATGCTGATGCAGTAGACGGTAAGATTCACACTTGCTTCATCACTACCGATGACATCACAGGTGGTAACTCAGGCAGCCCTTGTATCAATGCCAATGGCGAGCTGATAGGTGCTGCATTTGATGGCAACTGGGAAGCTATGAGCGGCGATATCGCCTTCGACAAAAAATACAAGCGCACCATAGTGTGCGACGTGCGCTACATCCTGTTCCTGATAGACAAGATGGGCCATGCAGATAACCTGATCAAGGAAATGGATATCCGCGACTAGCGTTTGAAGTTAATCGGCTAGAAAGTCAAAAGGGCAATAGGTTAATATCCGCTTCGTCAAAAAGAATGACCGTGATATTAGCCTATTGTCATCTTTATACAACTCCTCTAACCCTTTAACCCTTTAACCAATTAACCCTTTAACCAATTAACCCTTTAACCTTTTAACCCTTTAACCTTTTAACCAATTAACCAATTAACCAATTAACCGATTAACCCTTTAACCCTTTAACCTTTTAACCTTTTAACCAATTAACCTTTTAACCAATTAACCCTTTACCCTTTTAACCCTTTTAACCAATTAACCTTTTAACCAATTAACCCTTTAACCCTTTAACCAATTAACCAATTAACCTTTTAACTAATTAACCTCCTTCTACATGACCGTGAAACGCAATGCCGCAATGGGCTTTATATTCATCACCATACTTATCGATGTGATAGGTCTTGGTATTATCATACCTGTTCTACCCAGCCTTATCAAGCAACTGACAGGCAGCAATATTACCGATGCTGCCAGGTATGGCGGATGGCTGTTGTTTGCCTACGCCGTTATGCAATTCCTGTTCTCACCTGTTATCGGTGCACTCAGCGATAAGTACGGTCGCAGACCTGTATTATTATTTGCTTTGCTGGGCCTCGGTATTGATTACGTCTTTCAAGCCTTCTCCCCTACTATATTACTTCTGTTCATTGGCCGTATTATTGCAGGTATCACAGGTGCCAGCTTTACTACAGCCACGGCCTATATCGCTGATATAAGCACACCTGAGAAACGCGCGCAAAACTTTGGAATGGTGGGTGCAGCATTTGGTGTGGGTTTTATTATCGGGCCGAGCATTGGCGGACTGTGCAGTTACCTTGGTGCCAAGATCGGCGTAAGCGATGGCTTCGACTGGTCGGTAAGATTACCATTTATTGTAGCTGCATGTTTCAGCATCATCAACCTTATTTACGGTTATTTTGTGTTGCCTGAATCGTTATTACCTGAAAACAGAAGAGCCCTGGACTGGAAGCGTGCTAATCCCATAGGCTCATTGGCTCACCTGCGCAAGTACCCGATAGTATCCGGCCTCGTGGTGTCCTTTTTCCTTTTATTCATAGCCTCACATGCTGTACAATCCAACTGGGCATACTACACTATATATAAATTCAAATGGGACTCATTAATGGTGGGGCTGTCCCTTTCAGTGGTTGGTTTGTTGGTAGGTTTAGTGCAGGGTGGATTGATAAGATATACCATGCCGAAATTCGGAGAGAAAAATTCGGTGTACATCGGCTTTATACTCTATGTTATAGGCATGTTGTTGTTCGCCTTTGCCAATCAGGGCTGGATGATGTTTGCCATACTGATTCCCTATTGTCTGGGCGGCCTCGGCGGGCCTGCACTGCAGGGTATCATATCTAACCAGGTGCCGGCCAATGAGCAAGGAGAGCTGCAAGGTGCACTGACCAGCCTCATGAGCGTTACCTCGTTTATAGGCCCTCTAATGATGAACAACTTGTTTGCTTATTTTACAGGTAAGTCAGCGCCATTTATCTTCCCCGGCATGCCGTTCATACTCGGTGCTGTATTGATCACTATTGCTATATTCTTCGCCATACCGTCACTGAAACATTATCATCGGTTGAAGATGGAAGAAGAATAATCATACAGGCAAAAAGAGCGGTGCCACATCTTTAAGTTGTGGCACCGCTTAATTATTAATACTTTCCACGAAACTATTTACCAAACAGTCCTTTCAACTTATCCTTGGCCTTATCGCCGGCATTTTTCAGTTGATCGCTGGTTGAATTGTTCTTCTTGCTGGTATCACCCAGGAATTGTTTCTTCAGTTCGTCCTTCGCAGCAGACACCACCTGTGCTTTCACTGCCTTAACAGTATCCTTCACTACGCTCTTCACGCTGTCTATCTTCTTTTGTGCGGCAGCTTCTATTTCCTTCTTCACATTGTTCACCGCATCACCTGCTACATTTTTAAGGTTAGTTTCTATCACAGGCTTAGTGGTAGTGCCCGTAATATTGATGGTCAGGTTTACTTTATCGGCCAATTTCGCAGGTATGCCCTTTGCATTGGCTTTGCTTACCAGGTCATTCACCATAGCGCTACCTTGCGATCCCATCATCGACATTGGTGCGGTCATGTTGATACCGTACTTCATGGTTTGGTCAAAGCCGTGACTACCTGCCACTTCTGCATCTATCTGGTCGAGTTTGAATTTGAACGGCTGGATGTTCACACGGCCATTTTCGAAAGTAAAGAACAACTTCATATCCTTAACTGGTATGGACTTGAATTGTGTGAGGTGCAGCTTATCAGCAAGTTGATCAGTAACCGGGAAGTTGCTCAGCACACCATTGAGCATCAGCAAGTCACCCTTACCTGTCAGGGAGTTCATCACCGGGCTCATATCGCTACCCAGCTTGCCAGTCATGGAGAGGTGAGAGCTCATCTTACCGGATATATATTTACCGGCAGGCATCAGCTTCTGCACCGTGTTAAATGCGTTAAATGTCTTCTGCACATCTAGGCCAGCCACATCGTAGTCAAACTGGATATCCGGGTTCTTTTTGTCGGTCTTGGTGCCATAGAAGCCACTCATCTTTATGGTTCCGTCAAGGCCCTTACCTGATACGTTCTGCAGGTTTACCACTTGGTTGCGCACTATCAGGCTGCTCGATACGTCTGTAAGTGTCAGGTTATCGTAGATAATTGTGCCCACTGCTGCTGTCATAGTGATGTCCAGGTTATCAGGTACCAGGAATACTGTTGGTGGAGGTGCATTCTTGTCTGCAGGCTTTGATGGAGTGGTACCCATCAGTTTGGTCACATTTACCTTATCAGCACTCAGGTGGAATGCACCACTCAGCGCCTCATTGTGCAGGTAGTAGCCCAGCAGGTTGTTGATGCTGCCATCACCTGCAAAGTTAGCATCCATGTACTGGGCTTTAAGGTTGCTCATGGCCACGTTCTTAGGGTTAAACGTCAGCAAGAGGCTGGCTATCTTGATCCCATCAGGATAATCTTTTGATGCATAATAAAGATTGTCCAAATCAATGGTACCGGCGGCATATAGCTCATCATAGTGTTGTTTCTCAGCTGCAGCTATAGATCCCTTCACCGATACATCTGCACTAACCACCCCAGTGAGTTTTGTGCCCGCATCCATCTTCATGAATTTCTGCATTTGCGACAGATCTATCTTACCCTTCATAGCTGCATCCACCCACTGGTTACTCACAGGGGTCTTCATCAGCATACGGAAGTCAAACGGTTCTGCACCAAATACTATGTGGCCTTTCTCCAGGTTCACCACAGTATGGTCGGTCACGCCATCAGGATTGTTCACCGCCAGTTTCACCTGTATGTCTGATACCTTAGATGGCAGATCAGGATACTGGAACGAACCATCGGCGATCGCCAGATTTACATTATAGGCAGGCATTTGCTTCTTGTTGTAGGTGCCTTTCACTGCACCATTCAGCGTTAGCTTACCGGTTGTTTTGATGTCTTTAAAATTGCTCTGATAGATACCCGGCACCAATGAAAGGATGTCCTTGAAATCATTAGATGGTGTGTTGAACGCTATATCCATCACTATGTTATTGGTATCAGGCATTTGCACAAAACCCTTGGTCGAAAGTTTCAGGCCATTGAGCTGTATCTTATCAGTATTAAAGCTGTACTTGCTGGTCTTATTGTCTATCTGCAAGTCCATATCCAGCAACGTTTTTACCTGGTTCAGGTACGGTATATTGCCATAGGTAAAAGAGATTGCATCGGCAGTAGTGTGCGTGCTGAGTGTAAACGCATCACTGGTGAAATCTCCGGACCCTTCGTGCACGAGGTTTTCAATTACCATATGCATCTTACCCTGCTCATCACGGTATTCTATATAGGCGTTCTCTATTTCATATTTGCGCAACTTCATGGCAAATGGCTTAGCCGGTGCAGCAGCTTTTGTGGTAGTATCAGGTTTGGTGATGTACCAGTTGGCTGTACCATCTTCATGCACTATAGCATGGATGCGGGGCGTTATCAGGCCTATGTTCAGTATGTCATAAGTACCGCTTATGGCCTTCATCAGGTCCAGGGTCACGTCTATGCTCTTGGCTGCAATAAGTGTATCGCTCTTGAACGGCTCTTTACCTACGATACTCAGGTCTTCAATTCCTACAGACAGGTGCGGGAAGTGACGAAATAACGATAGATCTATATCTTTAAAATCTGTGGTAGCGTTCAGGTTGTCGTTCATTTCCTTCTTTACTATCGCCAGTATCTTGTCTTTAAAGAGGAAAGGCACCATAATGGCTGCCAGCAGGAAGAGGCCAATAATTACGCCAATAGTAATGAGGATACGTTTTACGATCTTATTCATAATGCAGATGTTTAAATTAAAAATATACGGGAATCTGTGGTGTAATATTACTCCAATACCGAAAGAATGCCAACCCTGCGGGCGACAAATAAAGGTTAATAATACCTTGTCAATGGGTTTATATTAAAATTCGAATCCTATGTCTTTCCGGTAATATTTACCTTCATATTCAATAAGGGCGGCATTTTCATAAGATTTGGCCAGCGCGCCTTTCAGGGTGTCGCCCATAGAGGTTATGGCTAATACACGCCCGCCGTTGGTTAAAATACCCCCCTCTTTAAACTTGGTGCCGGCGTGAAATAGCAGGCTGCCTTTCACCTTGTCAAAGCCTGACATGTGCTTGCCTTTCTGGTAATCACCCGGGTAGCCGCCCGCTACGAGCATCACCGCGCCTGCTGCTTTAGCGCTATGCACCACATTCACGTGATTCAGTTGGCCCTGCTGCATCTTCATGATCATTTCTATCAGGTCGTTCTCCAGCCTTGGTATCACTACCTCAGTCTCCGGGTCGCCCATACGGCAGTTATATTCTATTACATACGGTTCATTGTTCACCTTTATCAGGCCAAAGAAGATGAAACCGTGGTAAATGATACCTTCAGCTTTAAGTCCGTTCACCGTAGGTTCTACTATCTGTGACACTACCTTCTGCATAAACTCCGGCGTAGCGAACGGCACGGGCGATATAGCACCCATACCACCTGTGTTAGGCCCTGTATCGCCCTCTCCTACCCGCTTATAATCCTTAGCGGCTGGCAGCAACACATAATGATCACCATCGGTAAATGCAAATACGGACAACTCTATACCATCAAGGAATTGCTCTATCACCACCTTCTTGCTTGCATCGCCAAACTGCTCGTCCATCACCATAGCGCGGAATGCCTTTACGGCTTCTACTGTGTTCTGCGCTATCACCACACCCTTACCAGCAGCCAGTCCGTCGGCTTTCAGCACTATAGGCATCTCGCTGCGCTTGATGTAAGCAACACCCTGCTCGAAGCTCTCACGGGTAAACTCTTTGTAACCGGCGGTAGGTATGTTATGGCGCGCCATAAACTTTTTAGAGAATGCTTTGCTGCCCTCTAGCTGGGCACCTTCTTTCGACGGGCCGACAACTATGATGTGCTTCAGCGCAGGGTCATTTTTAAAGAAGTCGTATATACCCAGCACCAGCGGCTCCTCGGGGCCGGGGAACAATATGTCAATCTTGTGGTCGATACATGCCTGCTTTATCCCGTCAAAATCATTGTACGCGATAGGCAGGTTAGTGCCATACTCACCTGTGCCGGCATTACCCGGAGCTATATAGAAGTTTCCGCAATGAATGCTTTGACTGAGCTTCCATGCCAGCGTACACTCTCTTCCGCCTGACCCCAAAAGGAGGATATTTTTCATTTTATTCGATTCTGGTGCAAAAAAACTAAAAAATGCAGGGACTTCACTAATAATTTTATTTATTTTGGCACTTCAGTCAAAATACTACACTAAAAACTATGAGCAGTAATAAAGAAAAGAACCTGGAATCATCGCTGGATCTGCCAGTTGAAATGGCAGCATCAGGCAAAGGGCACCCCAAAGGCCTGTACGTGCTTTTTGTCACGGAGTTCTGGGAGCGATTCAGTTATTATGGTATGAGGGCAATATTCATCCTCTACATGACCAAAATGCTTTTGCTGGACAAAGCATTGGCAAGTAATATATATGGTAGCTACACAGGGCTCGTTTACCTTACTCCGCTTATCGGTGGTTATATGGCCGACAGGTATTGGGGTAACAGAAAGTCAATATTTGTAGGTGGTATCTTAATGGCTCTCGGCCAATTCTTAATGTTTTTCTCTGCAACATGCGCAGTGGGTCCCGACAAAGGACTGGCCATCACGCTGATGTGGGCTGGTTTAACGTCACTCATATTTGGTAACGGCTTCTTCAAACCAAACATTTCTACAATGGTAGGTCAGTTGTATACCGATACTGACGTTCGTAAGGACTCTGCCTATACTATATTCTACATGGGTATCAATGCAGGTGCGCTGATTGCTCCACTTATCTGCGGTTCATTCAAGGACTACAAATGGGGCTTTTTTAGTGCCGGTATGGGTATGATCGTGAGTTTGATCATCTTCTTCCTGACCAAGAACAAATACCTGGTATCGCCAACGGGCCGCCAGTTGGGCGTGGGTGCCAATAAGCTTAACGATACGCCCGGCGATGTGGTTCCTGCGGCAGGCACAAAGCCTGGTGGCGCTTTCAGTTCTCAGCAATTGATTATCCTCATCGGTGGTATCATCGTTGCGTTCTCTATCCTGTTCTTCGGTTTAGGTATAGACGTGTGGGGCTCGCTCATCTACGGTATGACCGTTGTAGGACCTTTTGTGATCATTACCGACAAGTCGCTTACCAAGATCGAGAAAGACAGGCTTTGGGTAATTATCCTGATCATGATATTCGTTATCTTCTTCTGGATGTGCTTTGAGCAGGCCGGATCATCGCTTACTTATTTTGCTGACGAACAGACCAACAGAACCATTTTCGGATGGGAAATGCCTGCTGCTTACTTCCAGAGCTTTAACGCCGGTTTCATATTGATATTGGCACCTATCATCAGTGCATTGTGGGTATGGCTTGCTAAGAAAGGTATCAGCCCTGCGGCACCGTTCAAGCAGTCGCTAGGTCTGGCATTTCTCGCATCAGGCTTCCTGTTCATTGCATTTGGTTGCAAAGCTATCCCTACCGAGCGTTCCAGCATCTTGTTCCTTACTGGTCTGTACTTCCTGCATACGATAGGTGAGCTTTGCCTCAGCCCTATTGGTCTGTCCATGGTAAACAAGCTTACCCCGGGAAGGTTCACATCATTGATGATGGGTATCTGGTTCCTGGCCATAGCTACAGGTAACAAACTGGCAGGTACTATGAGCTCGCTCTACCCCGACCCCGCTTCTAAGACACATGCCCACATTTTCGGTATTGCCATCGATAACCTGCATACGTACTTCATGCTCTTCGTTGGTTTCTCTGGTGTGGCGGCATTCATGCTGTTCTTGCTAAGCCGCAAGCTGCAGAAGATGATGCACGGCATCAACTAATAGATGATATTTTATTTATTACAAACGGCAGGAAATTTCCTGCCGTTTTTTTTACAGAATGGGGTCAAAAAAAGGGGGAATAAAAAATAAAGATTATTTTGTGTGATCAATGTAATATCGAGTTATCATCAGTTCATTATTCACCTTAAAAAATACCAACAATGCAGTACTACATCAATGCAATTAAGAATTACGCTAACTTTAAAGGGAGAGCACGTAGAAAGGAATATTGGATGTTTACGCTGTTCAATATCATATTTGTCATTGTAGCCATGATATTAGATAGTGCTTTAGGCGATACCTTCAAAAGTCCGTTGACCGGCTTAAATACTCACTATGGGTTTATTTATTTAGCGTATTCCCTTTTCGTTTTTATACCCGGACTTTCAGTGCTTGTCAGGCGTCTGCATGATATTGGCAAAAGCGGCAAACTATTGCTATGGGTATTTCTTATCTATTTCGTAGTATTTATAATCGCAGGATTTTTGACTTATGGCGGCGAGGTAGCTCTTGTTCCTTTGGTGCTTTTTATTGGCGGAATAGGTGCTGGTATCTGGATGCTCGTGCTCTTGTGTACCGATAGCCTACCCGGACCTAATAAATGGGGACCTAACCCTAAAGGCGTAGGAAATATTGATGAATTTGATTTCATGAGCGATCCAAATGCTCAGGGATCATAATTTTGAGTTATACCTATACAATAGCCGCATTTCGTCGGAAATGCGGCTATTGTATGTGACATATTTTGGGGTCAAAAAAAGGGGGAATAAAAAATAAAGATTATTTTGCTCTACCAAAGTAAAAATCACGCACCATAATATGACCGAAGTACAGGAAACCAATACGATAACCCTCGAACAGATACAGGATTTTAAGGGCAAATACCCTAAACAACTCTGGTACCTGTTCTTATCTGAAATGTGGGAGCGTTTCTCGTTTTATGGTATGCGTGGCATGCTCACCATATTTATGATCGATAAGGCGCAGCTGGGTATGAATGAGCATGATGCCAACCTGCAGTACGGTGCAACACAGGCATTTGTTTACACCCTTGCATTTGTTGGTGGTTTGTTTGCCGATAAGATACTTGGATTTAGAAAGTCTATATTCTGGGGTGGTTTCCTGATGATCCTGGGAAGTACTATATTGGCCGTCAATCCAAAGGATTTCTTTTACATCGGTATCAGCTTCACCATTGTGGGTACGGGTTTCTTCAAACCTAATATAAGTACCATGGTAGGCTCTTTATATGCCAAAGACGACCCAAGACGTGATGCCGGCTTCGGGCTGTTCTATTCGGGCATCAATATAGGCGCTCTTTTAGGTGGCGCCATATGCGTTTGGTTGGGCAAGCACTATTCCTGGAATGCTGCTTTCTCTTGTGCAGGTATAGTGATGACCATAAGCCTGCTCATCTTCATTTTTACCAAAAGAACGCTGGGTCCATTAGGCCTGTCGCCTCTTCTGGGTAAATTCTCCGCGCCTAAGATCCTATCTTACGACATAATGGTCTATGCCGGTTCATTACTGGTCATTCCGCTTATCCTCAAGCTGGTTTCCGTATCTCAGTATACTGATCTTTTTATGTACACCGTAGGGCCACTGACCCTGCTCTACATTGGCTATGAAATGTTCAAGTACAACAAGGTGGAGAGGCAAAAACTAACAGCCGCTATGATCTTCATTATCTTCTCGGTTTTCTTTTGGGCATTTTTCGAGCAAAGCGGCGGATCATTGAACATATTCGCAGAGCATAACCTCACTGATAAGGTAGCGGGTATGTCCATCGACCCTAATATCATCAATAATTCGTCTAATTCGTTCTTTGTCATCCTCTTCAGCCCTATTGTAGGCCTATTGTGGCTTTGGCTCAACAAGCGCAAATTCGAGCCGAACACTGTAGTGAAATTCGGGTTAGGATTCTTGTTTCTCGCATTGGCATTCTATGTATTTTACCACACCCGCTTCTTTGCCGATAAGAATGGTATTACATCCTTGAATGTATTTACCCTGGCATACCTTATCATTACTATTGGTGAGCTGTGTTTGTCTCCTATTGGCATGTCTATTGTCACCAAGCTGTCTCCCAAACCACTACATGGCGTAATGATGGGTATGTGGTTTTTGGCCAGCGCATATGGGCAATATGCTGCCGGTTTATTGGGTGCAGGTATGGCAACTGCCGACGAGAAAGCCCCGCTGATGCAAAAACTGATTGCTTATACGGACGGTTATAAGCAACTAGCCATCTACGCCCTCATCGCAGGAGTGGTACTTATAGTACTTTCACCAATTATTCGTAAATTGATGCACGAAGTACATTAACTGAAAACTGATAACTCACTAACATACACGTAGATGAAAAAGAAAATCACACACGCTTTACTCCTGCTGGCAGTAGCGACCCTGGGCAGCTGCAGAGTATACTTCCGCAATACCGATGCTCATTATCACCATCATCATTACCAATATCGTCCTACGTATCATCACAAGGACGGTCACTATTATTGATATTCTCTTTTGGGAATAAGAAAGGCGCACCATGTAGTGCGCCTTTCTTATTCGTATTTCTATTAGCCTACGCCAGCTCCGGATAAAGCGGGAACTTTTGCATGTATTCGTTCACTTCATTTTTTACAGTGGCCAGCAGCCCCTCATCATCAGGCGACATCAGCACGCGATCTATCCACTCTACTATCTGCGGCATATCAGCTTCCTTCATGCCACGTGTGGTAACAGCAGGCACACCCACTCTTATACCCGACGTAATAAATGGAGACTTGTCATCATAAGGCACCATGTTCTTGTTGATGGTAATATCTGCTTTCACCAATGTGTTTTCAGATTTTTTACCGCTTATACCCTTGTTGCGCAGGTCTATCAGCAACAGGTGGTTGTCTGTGCCACCCGATACGATATCATACCCCTTAGCGGTAAATGCCTTAGACATGGCCTGTGCATTTTCTACCACTTGCTTGGCATAAATTGTAAAGCCATCTTGCAGTATCTCAAAGAAAGCTACAGCCTTTGCAGCTATCACATGCTCCAGCGGTCCGCCTTGTGTACCTGGGAAAACCGCAAGGTCTATCATCTGGCTGAGTGTCCGTGTTTCACCCTTTGGCCCTTTTACGCCCCATGTGTTCTCAAAGTCATTCTTCATCAGTATGAGTCCGCCTCGAGGGCCGCGCAGTGTTTTATGAGTGGTGGTGGTCACAAAGTGGCAATGGTCAAACGGGCTTGCCAATAAGCCCTTGGCTATAAGTCCGGCAGGATGAGATATGTCGGCCATTACCAGCGCACCTACCTGATCAGCTATCGCACGTATACGGGCATAATCCCAGTCGCGGCTATAAGCCGATGCACCGCAGATGATGAGTTTAGGCTTGTGCTCATTAGCTTTAGCCTCCATCATATCATAGTCTACACGGCCATCTTCTTTCTTTACGCCGTAGTGCACTGCATGATACAGCTTGCCGGAGAAGTTAACAGGCGAGCCATGCGTGAGGTGCCCTCCCATGCTCAGGTCCAGGCCCAGTATGGTGTCGCCCGGCTGCAGCACGGCAAGCATCAGCGCCGCATTGGCTTGCGCGCCGCTATGAGGCTGCACATTGGCATAGCCTACCCCAAAAATCTCCTTAGCCCTGTCTATAGCCAGCTGCTCGCTTTTATCTACTACCTCACAACCGCCATAATACCTTTTACCGGGATAGCCTTCGGCATATTTATTGGTCATAGCACTTCCCATGGCTTGCATTACCTGCAGACTGGTAAAGTTTTCAGAGGCTATCAGTTCCAGGCCGTGGCGCTGGCGGTTCAGTTCTTCGTTTATTAATCCAAATATGGCAGTATCGCGTTGCATGTGTGTTCGCAGTTTATGAGCGCAAAGATAATTGCACCGCAAATGATTTTCCGAATTTTCATATTGATATATATCATAGTTTCCAATACCCATACAATTCTGTTATTTTGCAGGCACAAATGACCACTCCCCGCAAAAAGAACAAACTCTCCCTCTTTATATTCGCAGCCATGGCTGCGGGTGTTACGCTGGGCTTTGTGCTTAACAAGTACATCGCATCGCATGGCATCACCAATCCTGATGAGCTGCTGGAACCTTTTTCGCTTACTGCAGATATATTTCTGCGACTGATCAAAATGATCGTAGCGCCACTGGTGTTTACTACCCTTGCAGTAGGCGTAGCCAAACAGGGTGACATAAAGGCCGTAGGCCGCATAGGTGGTAAAACCATGTTATGGTTTATCGCCGGTTCATTTGTCAGCCTGTTTCTGGGTATGGTCCTGGTCAACTTTTTTAAGCCGGGAGTGGGCATGAACCTACCTATACCCGAAACAACCGGCACAGTCACCGCGCAAGCGATTAACATACGGGATTTTATATATCATATATTCCCAACCAGCATATTTGATGCAATGGCTAAGAATGAGATACTACAAGTGGTGGTGTTCTCTATTTTCTTTGGCGTGGCAGCTGCAGCTATCGGAGAAAAGGCGGATATCATCATTAAAACACTGGATTCCGCAGCCCACATCATCCTCAAAATGACGGGTTACATCATGAACTTTGCGCCTGTGGCGGTATTTGGTGCTATGACAGTAGTTATTGCCAAACGAGGGCTCGGTGTATTGGGTACCTATTCCCGCTTCATAGGCGAGTTCTATATCGGGTTACTTATTTTATTGCTCATCCTTATCGTGGCCGCTTATTTCTTCATCAGGCGGCGTATCATATCCCTATTGCAACATATAAGGGAACCGGCACTTATTGCTTTTTCTACTAACAGCAGTGAGGCGGCATTCCCTAAACTGATGTTAGAACTCGAACGCTTTGGCTGCGATGAAAAAGTCGTAAGTTTTGTATTGCCTTTGGGTTATTCGTTCAACCTGGCTGGCTCTATGATGTACATGACCTTTGCCTCTCTGTTCATAGCCCAGACCTATAACATACACCTGAACACAGGCACCCAAATAAGTATGCTGCTGGTGCTGATGCTCACCAGCAAGGGTATAGCTGGCGTGCCGAGGGCATCGCTGGTGGTAGTAGCAGGTACGCTGGCCACTTTTAAGATACCGGAGGCCGGGCTGGCATTGTTACTAGGTATAGACCCCCTCATGGATATGGGCCGCGCCTGTATGAACGTGATAGGCAATAGCATAGCCACAGCTGTGGTGTCTAAATGGGAAGGTGCATTGCCTGAATAAAAAGTGGCTATTTAAGAAGAAAATAACGCGCAAATCAAAATTTGGGATAACAACTACGTGTTTTGGCATTAAATTTGTCTATCAGTATCTGACGTCCGGGTTTCACGTCATTCATCCCTTAACCAGCGCATAGAAACCAGCGCAAAAATAACAACCGCAAAATGAAACAACTAATGCTTTCTATTCTTGCCGCAGGTACATTGTTAATTGCCGGCTGCACTAAAACAGGCCCTCAGGGCCCTCAAGGACCTACCGGCAATGCAAATGTGATTGGTGAAAATCCATTCACAGTAAGTTCTTGGACCGCTGTAGGTGCAGTATCAAGCAATACTGCAACAAGCTATTATGCAACTTTTACAGACGCAAATATTACAAGTGACGTCGCCGCATACGGCTTGGTTGAGATATACAAATTGTACACTATTAATGGCTCCGGATGGACCAATCTGCCTGATATAGACGGAGTAACAACTACTGTTTATAATTTCGGAACCGGAGGTTTTACAATTTCTGTATTGACTACTGATGGATCACTGACTACGTACCCAGATAGCGTTGAATTCCGTGCCGTAATAATTCCTAGTTCTGTTCGTCAGGCTAATCCACATACCAACTGGAAAAATTACGCAGAAACAATGGCTGTGCTGAACAAAGCAAGAGCACAGGGTATGATCAAATAATCTGAGTTTAAGATGACTATAGAAAACACGGAGTCCACGGAGTCCGTGTTTTTTTATGTATATGCGTTATTGTCTGAACCACGGATTTCTTATCGATTACACAGATTTCACGGAACCCGCACTTTTACCCATTTATGTATGACACATTAAAGGACCACTCTTTTAAATGTGAGACTTTTGGAGCCAAAGTTGATCAATAATCCAACTTCAAATCGATATGCTTTTAGATAGTTAAGTGCTTGAGCCAAGTGTACATCATCCAGCTGGATAATTGCTTTTAACTCTACTAATACTTTCCCTACTACAACAAAATCAGCCCTTCTAGTGCCAATCTCTTCAAAATGATCTTTATAATAAATCGGTTGCTCTACCTCTCGCTCGAAATCCAATCCTGATTTATTTAATTCTATAGCCAATGCTCGTTGATAAATAACCTCCTGAAAGCCATTACCAAGAAACTTATGTACCTCATATGAGCAGCCAATGATCTTCTCCGTAATTTCTGAATGCTTTAGTTGAACACTCATTTCGAATAATTTTGTTAGTTAGAACAAATTCCATTTCAATAGCACGAATTCAGACAACTTACTGTCCGTGTCCTTCTGTGTAATCCGACGAATCCGTGATTCAGACCCTACCCTTCCCTCATCAATAAATATTCAGCCAGTTCTTTCAGCGGCGCCTTACGTTTAGAAAGTATAGCCATTTCTTCCAGGCTATCGAATGCTCTTTGCGAGTATTCCTCTACCGCAGCGCGGCATTGCGCATCTGCTCCTGTGACGGCATACAGTGCTTTCATTCTGTCTACTTTATCTTCGCTATCTGTTTGCAACAAGGTTTCTATTTCACTACGTTGTTCAGCGGCAGCATTTTGCAAGGCCTTTACCAGCAGGTAGGTTTTCTTATTCGATTTAATGTCTCCCCCGCTCTGCTTGCCCACTTTCTCGGTAGCACCATAGGCATCGAGATAGTCATCTTGCAGCTGAAAAGCTATACCAAGGTTCTTACCAAACTCATACAGCTTATTGGCATTATCGCCCAGCGCACCGCTTACCAGTGCACCCATCTTCAGGCTGCAGGCCAGCAGCACAGAGGTCTTCAGCGTGATCATGTGTATATACTCATCCAGTGTCACATCTCCGCGTGTCTCAAAGTCCATATCCAGTTGCTGCCCTTCACACACCTCTATCGCTGTTTTGTTGAAAAGTTGCAGCACCTGCGGCAGGGCTGTCTTAATGTGCGCCAGCCGCTCGTAAGCAAATATGCTCATCACATCCCCGCTGAGTATACCCGCCGTCATGCCATATTTGGCATGTATAGTAGGCTGCCCCCGGCGCAGCGGCGCCTTGTCCATAATGTCATCATGTATCAGTGTGAAATTGTGAAACAACTCCACGCCATATGCGCCGTACCAGGCATCTTCACTAATATCGGCAAACAGTTCACTGCCCATCAGGCAGAGCACAGGGCGCACGCGCTTGCCACCTAGTTGCAGTAAGTACCTGCAGGGCTCATATAGATTGGCCGGTGATCCGGGAAAAGGTAAGGTAGCGGTAAAACGTTCTTCAAATGATGCTGCTAGCTCTGTAAACGAATGCATGAATTATTTTTTCTTCTTTTTAAAATCTCCTTTTCCCTTCTTGTCATAGTCAGCCTTCTTCCCACCTCCATATTTGCTCTTGGAATCGCGTGCCGGCGGTGCCATTCTGTTCCTCCTGGCGATCCTGACATCCGGTAAGCCCAGCAATGCATAGTCGATACGGCGCTTATCCAGGTTGGCCGCTGCCACGCGCACGCGCACACTATCGCCCATGACAAAGCGCAGGCCTGATGCACGGCCTATCAGCGCATATTCCTGCTCTATAAATTCAAAGTCATCAATTTCCGACAGGTCGGTAATAGACACCATGCCTTCACATTTGTGCTCCACCGTTTCAGCCCAGAAGCCAAAGGTGGATACACCACTGATCACAGCATCAAATTCATCACCAATATAATCCTGCATGAACTCCACCTGCTTGTATTTATTGGCAGAGCGTTCAGCCTCCATGGCCTTGCGCTCCTGGTCAGAGCAGTGACGGCATTGTGCTTCCAGTTGTTTGATCGGATGTATGTTGCCCTCCAGGCACTCCTGCAGAATACGATGCACCAATACATCCGGATACCTGCGTATGGGTGATGTAAAGTGACAGTAGTGTGCGAAGCCAAGCCCATAGTGGCCAATATTTTCAGTAGTATATACCGCTTTCGACATGGTGCGTATGCCCAGTTGTTCCAACACATGTTGTTCAGGCTTACCCTGCACGCTGGCCAGCATCTGGTTAAATGACTTCGCCAGATTTTCGGGAGTAGACATGTCTATACGCACACCAAAGCTGGCAGCGAATAGCGCAAACACCTTCAGCTTATCAGGATCGGGTGCATCGTGCACACGGTATGGAAAAGGCACAGGTTTGTCTTTGTACAGGACACCGCCCACATATTCCGCAATCGTCTTATTCGCCAGCAACATAAACTCTTCTATCAGCTGATGTGCTTCCTTACTTTCTTTGATAACGATACCTATCGGCTTACCGGTAGGGTCCAGTTTAAAGCGCACCTCCTGCGACGAGAAATTGATAGCGCCCTTCTTGAATCGTTCCTTACGTATATTCTGTGCTATCTCATTCAGGGTATGTATCACGCCTGCATTATCACCGTCTTTGCCCTCTATTATTTCCTGCACTTCTTCATAGGCATACCTGCGGTCAGAGTGCATCACGGTCTTACCTATCCAGTGCTCTTTTACCTTACCGGCTTTATTGATAACGAATATCGCTGAGAAAGTGTACTTGTCCTCATGCGGTCTCAGTGAGCATAGTTCATTCGACAGTCTTTCAGGCAGCATAGGCGATACTCTGTCTGGCAGGTATACGCTTGTGGCCCTGCGGTAGGCTTCTTTGTCCAGCGCGCTGTCTGGCTCTATAAAGTGACTTACATCTGCAATGTGCACACCTATTTCATACCAGCCACCTTTCAATTCCTTAAAGGATATGGCATCGTCAAAGTCTTTGGCATCCACGGGGTCAATGGTCATGGTTAGGGTGCTGCGCATGTCTTTGCGTTTCTTCACCTCCGCCTTGTCTATAGTGTCCACATAGCGTGCTGCATCTTCCAGCACATCATCAGGAAAGCTGAGCGGGAAGCCACCTTCCATCAGTATGCCCTGCATGGCTATTTCGTTCATGGATGCATTCGTGAGTATGCTGGTTACCTCACCCACCGGGTTCTTGGTCTTGCCGGTCCACTCCACTATTTTGGCAATGGCGTGATCGCCGTCCTTGGCGCCGTGTAAAAGGTGCAGCGGAATGTATATGTCGATGTTGATCTTCTCGTTATCAGGCACCAGAAAGGCGAAGTGAGGGTGAACCTCTACCCTGCCGCCAAACTCAGTTTGTTTGCGCTGCTTTACGCCGGTCACATATCCTTCTGCACGTTTGTTATTGTCGCCGTAGCTTCTAAGTTCTACGGTCACTATGTCGCCGTTAAAGGCATTGCCCATGTTCTCGCGCTTGATCATGATATCCTTATCACGGCCGTCCACTACAACAAACCCCATACCCCCACGGGTAATCTCCAACTTACCCGATAGGGTCTGTTTGTTGGCGCTGTCGTCTTTCTTCTTTGTTTTCTTAGGCATTTGTCGGTTTTACTCTATAAAGATAAAGGGTTATTGTAAAATAATGAGTTAAATGAAAATCCCGCCATGTCGATGGCGGGAGTAAAATATCTGTATATCATAACACCTCCTTCTCCCCGGGAGAAGGCCGGAATGAGGCTTTACTTATAAACATCCTTCCAGCTCAGATTCGTGATGTAGAAGCGCGTTGGGCGCTCCCAGTCATTCTCATCGTGGCCTTCTACACTCCTGAAGCCAAATAAGTGGTTCTGCATCGTAATTACCTTGTTCAGGCGAAACTCATTATCTACATGCTGCTCCGTCTCAAACTTCTCGTCTGCAGAATAGGTCAGGTAATTGCGGAAAAGCACGTCTTTATTGCTCCTGCTCACATACACATTGCAGAAGTTGATGGTCTCTTCTTCTGTGTTCCTGTCTGTAATGTCAAAGTACACATTAGCGGTCAGGTTGTAGAATGCATTAGAGATATACGACCTTGGTGGTAGGAACGATATCCTTTCATCCTTTACAACTGTTTCCAGGCTGGCACGAAAATCAGACTTAGCGCTATACTGGTTAAAGATGTTGATCCAACTATGGCCATATTGTTTACCAAATGATTTATAGTTGCTGCTATTCTCATTAGTATAATAGGCCATCTTCTTGCCATTATTGATCATGGCCGACTTCTTCCAGTCTATATACAGCGGGTGGTCGGTCTTGTTCCATACAAAATACGACATGATACCATGCTCTGCCCAAAACCAATAGACCACCTTTACATCATCATTCTCATACTGGTAAAAATGGTTTATGCTCCTTATATCCTCATTTACCGGTGATACATATACCACCTGTGTAAACTTAGAGCAGCTGCTGCAACTTACAGCGACCAACATAAAAAGCAGTAATTTTTTAATACTCATATCATAGGTATTTGGGGTTAAATATAAGTTGTTATCTGCACATTTTATATAACTAATGCGCTCAAATCCGGGAGTGAATAGCACGCCGCTTCATAAAAATAGGCACTACAGTTCCACAAACCCCACTTCCGCCTCTTCACCAAAGGCCTGCTTAATGCGCTCGGGATGAGTATCCGTCAGTATCACCTGCCCGAAGTTCTTGTGCCTGATGATGCGCAGCAATGCCTCCATACGCTGCTGGTCCAGCTTCTCAAAGATATCATCCAGTAGCAGTATGGGCATATGCCCCATGGCCTTACTCAGGTAGGCATACTGTCCCAACTTCAGCGCGAATAGAAAGCTCTTCTTCTGCCCTTGCGAGCCAAACTGTTTAAGCGACATCCCGTTCAGCGAAAACTCCCAATCATCTTTATGTATTCCTCTTAATGTGCGCTGCAGCCTCAGGTCATGTTCCAGCCCATGATGAAGCCATTCAAACAAATTCCTTTCCTTCAGGTCGCTGCTGTATACTGCTGTTATGGTCTCTTTACCCCCACTTATCCTGTGGTAAAACTCATTCAGCAAAGGCAGAAACTCATTAATGAAATTGGTGCGTTGCTCATATATGTATGCGCCGTCAGCCGCCAGTTGTGTGTTATAAAAGTCCAGCTCTGTGTAGTCCGCCCCTGATCGGAATGCCTGCATCTTCAGCCAAGCGTTACGTTGCAGCAACACTCGTTGGTAATGCATCAGTTTTTCCAGGTATACCCTGTCTATCTGGCCAAGTATACTATCTACCCACCTCCTGCGTGGTTCGCTACCACCATTGATCAACTCTGTATCATCCGGGGCTATCATCACCGCCGAGTATCGGCCTATATGATCGGTGAATTTTTCATACGGCACCTCATTACGGGTTATCTCTTTCTTTGCAGCCTTCCATTTGCAGCTTATGGTCTCATCCTTCCCCCCTTGGTCAAACACGCCCGTTACTCTGAAGCCATCCATCCCCGTTTGTACACTATTCTGCTGGTAGGCGCTGAAATAGCTTTTGGTATAACACAAATAGTAAATAGCATCCAGCAAATTGGTCTTTCCACTCCCGTTCGCACCTGTAATACATGTAATATGAGACGGAAAAGCAAAAGACGCCGATGAGTAGTTGCGGAACTGTATGAGTGATATTTTCTTAATAGTGTTCAAAGGCGCAAAGGGAAGCAAAAGTTTTTATATTTTCGCACAAATTTAATGAATAGTGCAAACTACATTTAGTAAGGAACAATACTTGTATTGGTACGAGTCAATGCTGCTGATGCGCCGCTTCGAAGAAAAAGCCGGTCAATTATACGGTATGCAGAAGATACGTGGTTTTTGTCACCTGTACATCGGTCAGGAAGCTATTGCTGCCGGTATGATGTCAGCCATACGCGAAGATGACAACCTCATCACCGCTTATAGAGACCATGCACTGGCCATAGCCAAGGGTATGAGCGCCGACGAGTGTATGGCCGAGCTTTATGGTAAAGCTACCGGCTGCACCAAGGGCAAGGGCGGCAGTATGCACTTCTTCTCCAAAGAAAAACGCTTTTTCGGTGGTCACGGCATCGTGGGCGCACAAATAGGCCTGGCGGCAGGTATAGCCTTCGCCGAGCAATACCAGAATACCGATCGTGCCACTATCTGCCTCTTTGGCGATGGTGCTGCAAGGCAGGGTATGCTCCACGAAACATTCAATATGGCTGTTTTATGGCAGTTACCGGTAGTTTTCATCTGCGAGAACAACCATTATGCTATGGGTACTTCCGTTGAGCGTACATCTAAGGTACTCGACATCTACCGCCTTGCCGATGCCTACGATATGCCCGGCGACAGTGTAGACGGCATGAGCTGCGAAGAGGTACACAAAGCCATTGAGCGTGCCGTGCGTCGTGCGCGTGAAGGCGGCGGACCTACCTTCCTCGAGATCAAAACCTATCGCTACCGCGGCCACTCCATGAGCGATCCGGCAAAGTACCGTACCAAGGAAGAACTGGAAGACTATAAGGAGAAGGACCCTATTACGCAGGTACTCAAGATGATCACGGATAATAGCTGGGCTACAGAACAGGATATAGAGGGTATTAATAATAAAGTAAAAAAAGAGGTGGACGATTGCGTCACTTTTGCTGAAGAAAGCCCTTACCCTGACGATAGCGAACTATATAAAGACATCTACACTGATGAAAATTATCCATTTATAACAGATTAATAATATATTTGTATTCGTTAATTTACACCTGTTAACAAACAGGTTTTGCGTAAATGACAAATAAGACTAACTTTGCACGTTTTACAAGCGTTCTCAACTAACTCATAAACAAGTTTTTTTAGTTATCACATGGCAAATTCAGCAAGAAACACACCCGGAGTAGAAAGACCCTCTTCTAACATCGAAGATATCAGCCCTCTTGACAACATTACCGTAGCATACGAGAAGAATAAAACAATGATTTCTTACGTGCTTAGTGCAGTTATCGTTATCGTTGGCGGCTACCTGGCTTACACTAAATTGTACAAAGGCCCTGCGGAAGAAAAAGCATTTACTCAGTTGGCTATACCTCAGATGTATTATCAGGCAGACTCTATGAACCTCGCACTTAACGGCGATGGTGGTCATCCGGGCTTTGTGAAGATCGAAAAGAACTACAGCGGCACTGCTGCCGGCAACCTCGCTCTCTATTATGAAGGTGTTGCTTACCTCAAGACAGGTGAGTTCAAAAAGGCGATCAAGGCATTATCTGAATTTGATGGTAAAGGTACTGTCCTGGCAACTCAGGCATACGGCATGCTGGGTATGGCTTACATGGAAACTCAGGACAAAAAGAATGCTATAGAAAGCTTTAAAAAAGCTACTGCCAACAAGGAAGACGGTCTGGTTACACCAATGTACCTCTACCAGTTAGGCCTTGCTTACGAAGCTGATGGCAAGACCGCTGAAGCTAAGGAAACCTTTAAGCGTATCCGTGATGAGTATCCGCGCAGCGCTAACGCCCGCGATATGGATAAGGAACTCGCTAAACTCGGCGAACTGAACTAAGACCTCATTATCTCTTTATAGCTGCAAGACTAAGAAGCAATTCTTGGTCTTGTTTGCTTTTAAACGCTTCTGTAACAATTACAGGCACAGTTTTTGAATGACAACACTATATCTCTTGATTCTACTATGAAACACTATTTTATTATACTGGTAAGCGTGCTTACCGTATGTTGCTCTCGCTCTCATGCGCAGGAGGTGAAGCAAGACCCTATTGACCAGGAATACTATGCTGCTATCCTTAAGGATACCTCTGTAGCCAGCATCGGCGCATGTTCTTTCACAGCTTACAAGAAGTGGGAGAAAGAAATGAACAATGCCTACGACAAGCTGAACCGAATGCTCAAAAAAGACAAAGACAAACAGGCACTCAGGCAATCACAAACCGCATGGAAGGCTTACCGCGATGCTGAGTTCACCTCCTACGATCATATGTTCAACCGCCCGGGTAGTAAGTGGTGCTTCTCCCGTCAGGATGGCCGTGTAGACGTTGTACGCGCCCGTGCTCTGCAATTACGTAGCTACATTGAAGCACTAAAATTGAATGGTAAGAAGTAGGATGCCTCGCCTTCTGATAGGGACATAAACCCTGCGATCCGTGTCCTTCCGTGTAATCAGACGAATCAGTGATTCAGACTAATTGGCCATCATCTTCCGGTATGCTTTTATGAAGATGGCGCCAAGGTTCTTATACGGGGGCACATAGTCGTCAAACTTATCCTTGTCTGCAGGGTTGTGACTCTTTTCAAAATAATCTTGCAGGCCCTGCCACATGCTTATCCAGTTCACATCTTCCCTGGCCAGCAGCGCATTGTTCATCGAGCGCAGTATCTCGTCATTCACCCCCATGGTGCCCGTCTGCTTGCTGCTCACTATGTGTGCCGCCGGCGATTTGTCCAGCACCGTAGCCAGGTTGTGGTAGCCACCGCATGAGCCTAGTACTACTACCCTCACCTGCTTGTCCAGCCTGGTCAGGGTCACGGCCAGGTGATAGCTATGCCCGCGGTGTATCATTATGGTAGGGTGTATGGCAGAGTCGGCCAGGTATTTCGATAGCTTTTCTATAGCCTCATCATCCTGCGGCTCATCCAGCGGCAGGTTGGCATATATTACCACCTTCTTATCAGGCATGCTGTATATCGTAGTCCAGTATTTATCGGTCACTATCTTCCAGTGCGCGTCCCGCTTGAAGAGGTCCATAAAGTGGTCATACGACTGCTTGCCATCTTTGTCACCATAGAAGAATACCTGCTGGTAGATGATGCCCGAGTCATTCACCAGGTCCTTATAGGCCACCTTATTGATCTGCGGCAGCCCCAGTCGCCTGGAGGCTACCATGGCACCCGTGTCACTGTTAGTTATCTTATTCCCCTGAAATAGCCGCGCAAGCAGGCTATAGATGATCACCCCTTTTTTGCTGTGGTCCTTATACGACTGTTCATAGTCCTTCTTTACCTTATCCTGCAGGAAAGCCGCCAATGCTGAATCTGTGATGCTGCCAAATGCGTCGGCCACATCTACGGCATCTTCCAGGTCGGCTTCCTTACCCTTTTGCAGGTTGTCTATGAAGCTGGTCATCAGCACCGTGCGGGCAGTGTCATCCAATGTCTGCAGGAAGTCAGATAAGGTGTTGTAGCCAGCGCACATGCGTATGAAGGTGCGGAAGTGGTCGTAGTGCAGCGAGTCCAGCAGCTGATCACCCTTCGTAGGCTTCATCTTGTCCAGCATGCGCTTAAAGGTGCCCAGGAAACTGCTCGTATATATCTCATCCTGGCCATAAACCATCATGTAGTACATGTCCTGTGCCGACATATTGGTCAGCCCTTTGAACCGCACATTGTCCTGCTCCTCGTGCAGCTCATTCATATCGCGCACATACCTCACCGCGCGCAGCGATAGTTCGTTGGTATACGTATCTCGGGCTATGGAGTCCTGGCTTATCCTCAGCCTTACCAGTGCCTGGTAATACCGCTCGCGGTCCTCGCCCAGCGAGTCTATCTGCGCTATGGTCTTGCGCTCATGAAATATATCACTGAGGAAAGGCATCGCCCTCAGCGGCACTTTAGATTGGTCGGCGATGCGTACTATCGACTGCACCAGCGGGTCAGCCGTGCGGTGTACCGCATTGGTCAGCAGCCTGTCGGTAGAGGTGGCGTAGTTAAAAATAAACTCCGGCTCCAGCACCGCATCAGCCGCTATGATCTCCCCGGCAAAGCTATCATTGCCATACTCCCTCAGGCGTCTGATCATAGCCTTCGGGTCTTCCTTGCCTATGGTCACATACAGGTAGGCGCGCACATCTTTATGATTCTCGAACAGCACCTTGCCATTGGTCAGCGAGTAGTTGTCCGGGTTACGCTGTGCAAACTCCATCAGCCGGTGCTCGCTTATAGCCTTTATCATCTCCGTCATGTTCGTCACCAGCTTCCGGTAGTAATGCGGGTCCGGCTTCGGATCAATATTGTAGTCATTGATCATCTCATACACCGCATTCAGGTAGCGTATGCGCTCCTGGTGATCGCTGAAGGAGTCCCTGCCTGCATTACGCAGGTTCTCTATCAGTATCTGCAGGCTATTGGCATCCTTCAGTATGGTCTTGGTCAGCAGGTCGCTCAGGGTCGTGTCCAGCTTATAAGTTATCTTATTATCTACTTTGCCATCGGCGGCATCTGCCCGTTTTACCTCGCGGTCTATCTTATCGTGAAACAGCTGACGGTTGAATGGTATGGGGTGCAGGTAGCGCGTGGTATTATATGGGTCAAAATGTACGGTCGTATCTTTGGGAGCAATAAAACCCACTTGTGCACTACTAATTATAGTATTACAAAATGTAAAAATAACAATAAATAGGATTACAGCTTTTGTTTTACTCATATGTTGTGATACAGCAGAAGGCTGAAGATAAATGCTACATGTATTTAACTCAAATGTACCCTTAAAATTGCAAAGGAAAAGTCAATTCAGGAAAAAGACTCCCCTCCTTTTGAAGGGTTCCAGCAAAGGTAGAAGCGCAGCTCTACCCGAAAAACTAGCGGGGGATGTGGTCATCAATCAGACCCTCTAGCCTATTCTCCTTTCCCAAAAATGTCAGAAAATCTCGAGAAGGTCAAACTCTCCTCCTTTTGAAGGAGGAGTACCCGAAGGGGGAGGTGGTTATCAAACAGACCCTCTAGCCTATTCTCCTTTCCTAAAATGTCAGAAAATCTCGAGAAGGTCAAAATCTCCTCCTTTTGAAGGATGCCTGCAAAGGCACGAGCGTAGCTCTACCCGAAGGGGGAGGTGGTTATCAAACAGACCCGCTAGCCTATTCCTCCTTCTTGAAGTGCGAAGCTATATCAGCTAACACCATATCCATATGCTTAAACACCAACTTGTTTTCAAACCGGATCACCGTATAACCTAATTCATTCAGCCGCGCAGTCCTTACCCTATCATATTCAGTAGCTATGGGATCAAAATGCCCCTGACCATCCAGCTCAATGATCAGCTTCTCAGAAGGGCAATAGAAGTCCACAATGTAATGTTCTATGCTATGTTGTCTGCGAAATTTCCTGTTTTGTAATTGCCCATTTTTAATGGCAAGCCACAAAGTAGCCTCAGCAGGGGTCAGATTGTTTCTAAGACCTGTACGTTTGTCATGATGGGAAGGAAGAGTATGTATTTTCTTAGGCTCCAAAACTTTGCGTTTATCAAATATAAAGAAATCCGGAAAATATAAAAGATCAAAGGAAGCACTTCTATTTAATAACCACCTCCCCGCTGCGCGGTACTCCTCCTTCAAAAAGAGGAGAGTTGCTCATGTTGTTAATTACCCAATTTTATTGTCGACAAATTATTTATTCACATTTCACGGATAATGATCCTATACCGTCCTCACAATCAAACAATAACTGTCAGCTATCCACCAAAGAAATCTGCATGATGACCCTATAACCCGTGCATCATGACCAGATATCCGTCCATCATGCGGACTCAATTTTTTCACATCAAAAACCCACCTCAACTTTGTGCCAAAAATCTTTTTTTAACCCTTTAACCCTTTAACCTTTTAACCAATTAACCCTTTAACCCTTTAACCCTTTAACCAATTACCCTTTTAACTTTTTAACTAACAAACCCTATCAAACTATGGCACCATACGATCAGCAAGGCGCACGAGACATGTATCTCAACACCAACTTTACACAAAAGGAAATTGCCGATAAACTCGGCATCGATCCCAAGACCATTTACCTATGGATAAAGAAAGGCAAGTGGGACGAAATGAAAGCCGCCGCCGGGCAGGCACCCGGCATTATCCAGCAGCTGCTATACAACCACATTACTGCCATCAACGACAACATTGCCAATCGTGACGACCGTGTCCCGACATTCCAGGAAGTCGAGATGTTACGCAAGCTCATAGTCTCCACCAAGCACATGCAGCAGATGTCACTGGGAACATATATACAAGCATTTCAGGAACTAACAAGTTTCATCGCTCCCCACACCAACGACCTGGAATTCACCAAACGCGTCGCAGTCGTAGCTGATGAATACATCAAAGGCCTTATCCATAACAAGCAATTCCACATTGAGAAAAAGGTCTGCGAAACAGCAGAGGCAATAAAGGAGACTGGCAGCGATGGAGCCGATCAGGTAAATCCTTACGATCAGGCAGATCATGGTTCAGGCAATGCCAACCCACAAGTTTGTCATCCTGACGTAGGAAGGAACTCGCACACGAGCATTACCGACGGCACAACAAAATCGGGCAATGATGAAAATAACCCGGACGCTACAACTCCTTCACCATCAAACACTTCACCCGAGATATCCACAACACCATTGCCCGATTCCACTGCATTACCCGGTCGGGAAATGAGTGACGAAGAAAAGGAAAAGCACATCAGCGAGGTAGAACAAACAGTAACAAGAGAAGTCTATATAAAATACGAATACCTGCTCGAAGAAAAAACTACAAACCCAACTGAGACGGTCGACTTCAATGGAGTAAAAGCCAACCTGATGACCGTTCAGTACAACCTCAAGCAATTCGA
>Ga0164296_1000188_pt1 | contig 80773 bp, 68 predicted proteins | sample GEODES057metaG_FD_113533 | JGI IMG/M metagenome (GOLD analysis project Ga0164296, IMG submission 113533) | Dystrophic lake water microbial communities from Trout Bog Lake, Wisconsin, USA - GEODES057 metaG | ecosystem: Environmental > Aquatic > Freshwater > Lake | place: USA: Trout Bog Lake...
CGCGCAGCTTCTTGATGATTTCCTCTGCTGTGTGTCTCTTGCGTTTCATGTCGTCTGATGGTGCGCTTCGCGCACTTCAGACTCTCATAACATGTGGATCAGCTTTTGGGGAGCAGATCAGGCGGACATCACAAACAGAAGTCCGAGCAGGATGGAGGCGACGAGCGGGGCGTATTTCATGTGAGTTGTGGGGTGATAAATGAGGACTGACGGTGAATTGAAGCTGGCTTAGCAAAGGAGGGCGGCGAGGCGGTCGAAGTTCTCTTCGTTGGCCGGAACGCAGAGGGGCTTGAAGCTCTCGCAGATTTCGGCGCTGGGAAAGCCCATGCACCAGGTCATACGCGCACCGCCCTCAGCATCGGCGAGGGTGATCGTCATACGAAAGTTGGGGGCGATGTGGTCAAACACAATCCGCTCGTCATTCACGATCTCGGCAAAGACGCTGTGATTCGCGTAGTCCTTGCCGTCCGGACCGTGCATGGTGAATTTCCAGTCGCCACCGGGGCGGAAGTGAAACTCATCGAAGGTGTTGGTAAATCCCTTCGGCCCCCACCACAACTCAAGCTGGCGGGGATCGCTGAACGCCGTGAACAACCTCTCCCGGCTCACAGGGAAAATACGGGTGGTAATGATTTCTGCGCTCATGCTTGGGGTGCCACCGTGATCATCCAGCCCATGCCAAACTTATCCTGCAACATGCCGAAGCGCGGCGACCAGAAAGTCTTGGCCAGCGGCATCGTGACTTCACCGCCAGCGGCCAGCGCATTGAAAGCACTCTCTGTCTCGGCTTCCGTCGCCAATGCGAGGGACAATGAGAAGGCGCGAAAGCCTTGGCTCTCTTCGCCGCCGCAGCCGTCAGAGGCCAGAATCACCGAGTTGCCGACTTTGAAGCTGGCATGCATGACTTTGCTTTCATAGCCTGCGGGCAGCCTGCCTTCTGGCATGGGATCAGGGCAGTCGCTATAACGCATGAGCATCTGCACCTCGGCACCGAGGGCGCTCTTGTAAAAGTCGAGAGCTTCTTCACAGCGACCGCCGAAGAAGAGGTAGGGTTGGATGTAGGATTGAGACATGGGATGTTGTGAGTTAAGGTTAGTGGGTGTTGCGGAGATGGAAATGACGAATGACGAGCAATGAGCGGTAGATGTTTTGGAAAAGTGCCTGCTACTTACCACCCACCAACTCAACAAGCTGATCAAACGCCTTGCCCCAGCCTTCAATGAAGCCCATGGCGGCATGTTTTTCGCAGGCCTCTTTCGTCCAGTGGCGGGCGCGGGCGGTGTAGCGGGTTTTGCCATTTGGCAGCGTTTCCCAGGTGAGCACAGCGGTGAAGAAGTGGCTCGGATTGGGCTCCCAATTGGGCAGATAGCCGTCGGTGAAGACGAGTTTTTCGTTGGGCACGATTTCGAGGAAGATGCCGACGTTGGGGAACTCCTGGCCATCAGGTCCACGCATGGTGGTCTTGCATGAACCACCGGGGCGCAGGTCCATCTCACACGCGGTGGTGACCCAGGGTTTGGGGGTGAACCATTGCACGAGCAGTTCCGGCTGCGTCCAGCCGGCGTAGAGTTTGGCCGCAGACACGTCGGTTTCACGAACAAGCGCAAGTTCGCGTTCGGCGAGCGGAGATTCGATGGGTGTTGGAGGTGGCATGCTGTGGATGAATTAAAGGATGGGATGATTCAATTCCGTTTGGTAATCGGCTGGATTTGGCGTCGTGGTAGGATCTGTCAGGTAGCACTCCCAGAGATTGGGCGCACGCTTCAGGCCTTGGGCTTCGATCAGGTTGATGAAATCGCCCCAGGCATCGCCCAGACCTTCATAGGGGCCGGTGTAAATCGTGCGCGCGACCTTGGCAGCGGGCAGTTCGCTCTGCTTCACCCTGTCCACGGGCGTCACCGGGCCGGAGACTGGTACACCGACCTCAAAATTGAAAATGCCGGGCGACATACCGAAGTGATGCGCAAACACCGGCCCAATCGGGCCGATGCCCTGCGCGGTGGCGGCGGCCACCGTCTCCATGATGGCAGGTCCCATGACCTCCTGGATTTTGTCACGAGCTACGGTGATGTGAATCACCGCAGCAGGTTGGGCCTCGGTTTGAACAACTGTGAGTGGAGCAAGCATGGTGTGTGGCGTGGAGAGTTTCAGGCCTTCGGGGCCGCCTCGGCAATCTTTTTCAAGTTGGCGAGTCCTTCGAGAAACTGATCGCCGCACATTTTTTCGCAGTCCATGAAGAGGCTCATGATTTTGCCAATGAAGGGCTTCTTGCTCTGCATCGCCCAGGTGATCTTGGCGCCCGTGCCTTCCGGGGTGAAGGTGAACTGCACATCGCTCGTGCCGGCAAAAGGGCGCACAAATTCCAGCTTCATGCCGACCTTCTCATTGGGCTTGCTCTCGATGAGCTTGGTGCTGCCTTCGCCGACTTCGTTGTTGCCGTTCCAGCGATATACCGCACCCACACCTTCGGGCGGGCCTTCGAGGGTCTTCTTCATGGTGGGGTCCAGCTTGGACCAGGGCGACCAAGAATCCCACTGGCGGAAGTCGTTCACGACTTTAAAGACCGCCTCGGGGGAAGCCGTGGTGGTGGCGGAGCGCGTGATGTTCATGTCATCGGACTGGAAAGATGCGATGACGCAGATAAGGACGATGATAAGAGCAAGGCCGAGGAGGATTTTTTTGATCATGGGATGCGTTGTTTGTTGGGTTGGTGAAATGGGGGACGTGAATTACTTGGCGGTTTCTTGGGAGAGTTGGCATTTTCCGAGCATCGAACTCCAGCGCTTCTGCATCTCTTCAGGGGATATTTTTTCGATTTCATGTTGGAGCATCCACTCATGGCCAAAGGGGTCGCGCACTGAGCCGCTGCGGAAGCCGTAGAACTGATCACCCGCAGGCATAACTGGGGTGGCTCCGGCGGCCACGGCTTTGGCGATGGCGGCGTCAGCGTTTTCGACCATGAGGCTGAATTTCACCGGGGTGCCGCCGAGCGTCTGTGGCGACTTGTTCCAGGCGGGGTTCTCATCAGAAAGCATGAGCAGGCTGCCGTGTAGAGTGAGTTCGGCATGGCCGATTTTTCCGGTGGACTCATCGACAAGGCGGAAGCGCTCTTCGGCACCGAATGCGGCTGCATAGAAGGCGATGGCCTGGGCAGCATTGTGAACCGTGATATAAGGGCTGAAGGCGGGGTAGGAGTGGTCGGGTGTGCTCATGTGAGTGGTATGTCGAGAATCAATCTTGGTTGGAGGCTTTGACTTCCGCCATGGCGCGGCAGAGATCGGCGATGGGGCGGACTTCAATGCTAGCTCCGTTTTGGAGGATGGGGCATTCCTGGGCGATGCTAACAGCCTCGTCCATACTGGCCACGGCGATGCGGAAGTACCCGGCGATGGCTTCCTTTGACTCAGCAAAGACTCCGTCGGTCACGGTTGCTCCCTTGGGGCCGGAGACCAGCTTTCCCTCCTCCACCAGTGGCTGTGCGCCGCGGTGGATGCCCGCTTTGCCCAGGCGGTCCACCCAGGCGTAAAAGTCAGTCATGACATGCTGGAGTTCGGAGGGGGACATGCCGTGGTTCCAGTGGGTGCCTCGAATGAGCAGCAGGTATTCATCGGTTGGGTTTTGGGGATTCATGCGGGCGGAGTTTCGTTGGTGATGTCGGAGGCGGTGCAGACGGTGGAATTGAGGGGGCGGACTTCATAATGAATGCCGCAGGGCAGGGTGGGGCTGTGGGAGAGCAAGTCGGCAGCTTCCCGCAGGCTGCCTGCGCTGACAAACCAGTAGCCGCCCACAACTTCCTTGGCCTCGCCGAACGGGCCATCCGTGGTGACGCCTGCCTTGGAGACGCTGGCGCAGTCCGTGCCGAGGCGGCTGCCTGCGCGCATTCTGCCTGCTTCGATGTGGCGGTTCAGCCAGTCATAAAATTCCGAGATGGCCGTGTCGATCTGTGCCTTCGGCTTGTCTTTGTCCCAGTGTCCGCGCGAGATGACGAGGTAGTCATGGAGGGGAGTTTCAGAGTTCATGGCGTGGGCTTGGCGTGGGTCGTTGAGCGTTAAAAAAGTCTTGGTTTCAATAGGACGACGAACGGGCCGGACGGAAAAGGACATCGAAACATGATTTTTTTTAGCGGGTCCTAATTGATGGGGGCAGCGATTTCACATTCGCTGATCAGGCGTTCAAAAAAGCTGCGCTCAGAGGGCAGTGCGGCGAGGGCCAGCGCTCTGCGGTAATGGGCTGCCGCTGCCTGCCTCTGGCCGAGTTCATCGGCGAAGGCACCATACGCTGCGTGCAGGGAGAGGTAGGCATCCAGTCCCTGCACGGCTGCCAGCGCCTCCAGTCCGCTCTGCGCGCCATGCACGCGCCCCACGGCGATCGCTCGATTCAAGGCCACCACGGACGAGGACGTCAGCAGCGCAAGCTGATCATACAGCGCGAGAATGCGTTCCCAGTCCGTGCTTCCATGATCGGTGGCCGTGCTATGGCATGCGGCGATGCCCGCCTCCAGATGATACTCCGTCAGGGTGTCTCCACGGGCGGAGAGTTGCAGATGTTGAATGCCGCGTTGGATGAGGGATTGATCCCACAGGCTGCGGTCTTGCTCATGCAGACGAAGGATGTCGCCTGCCTCATCGGTGCGGGCCGGCAGGCGTGCGGCACTCAGTAACATAAGAGCCAGCAGGGCGTGGCACTGCGGCAGGCCGGTGTGAGGATGCGTGGCCAGCAACTCGGTGAGCCGGATTGCCTCATGGCACAGGTCGGAGCGCACCAGATGCTCGCCACTGCTGGCCTTGTAGCCTTCATTGAACAGTAGGTAGAGGGAAGCCAGCACGGCATCGAGCCGCTGCGGCAGATTCTGCGCCTCCGGCAGTTCAAAGGGTAGCTCAAGCTCGCGGATGCGCTGCCGTGCGCGCACGAGCCGCTTTGAGATGGCGGCTTCGCTGGTGACGAACGCCGCCGCAATCTCTGCCGGACTGAGACCACAGAGCGTTCGCAGCGCGAGAGCGATCTGCGCTTCGGCAGACAACTGCGGGTGGCAGCACACAAACATCAGCCGCAGGGTGTCATCTCGCAGATGCGAGTCATCATCCGGTGCTGTTTCCAGCGGCACGGCCATCCAGCGCGCCTGCTCTGCCGTTATACCCTCCTCACGTTCGTTCCAGCGCTGCTCGCGGCGCAGTTGATCCAACGCCAGATGGCGTGCGGTCTGCGTCAGCCATGCGGCTGGATTGTCCGGCACACCGCGATACGGCCACGTCTGCAGTGCTCGCACGAGTGCCTCCTGCACCACATCTTCGACCCACTGCAGCCGCTGCGCGCCGAACTGCCCTGTCAGCATCGCGACGAGGCGCGCTGACTCATGCCGAAAAAAATGCTCCGTGGCAAACTGGGTGCTGGAGGGGGCGTCAGACATCGCGGGTTCGTTTTTGCAGAGTCGCCATGAGGGGGTCAATTCGACTGAAACAGCCCGTCCACATAGGCGCGTGCCAGCTTGAGATTGTGACGAATCAGTTCCTGGGAGCGGCAGGTCTTGCCCACCAGCATGGAACCCTGCCAGAGGCTGTTGAGGAACCATGCCACGGTCTCGGGATCAAACTTCGTCTTGGGCTTGTGTCGTTTCTTCGCCGCAGCGAGCATCTTGGCTACGTTGGCAGTCCAGAGGTTCAGCTCCTTCTCACACGCAGCCTGAAAGGCCGGATTCGTGGCGGACATTTCCTGCGACATCATGCCCACCATGCAGACGACGTGATCGTCATTGCGACGGGTAAATCCGACCATGATGTCAAACATCCGGTGCAGTTGATCCAGTGGGTCGAGCGTCGCGTCCTTCCAGGCTTCGGCATAGAGGGCGGTACCCATCAGCCCCCACCACTCGACGGCTGCGGTGCCGATGGCTTCCTTGTTTTCAAAGTGGTGGAAGAAGCTCCCCTTGGTCACACCTGCCTCCTGGCAGATCTGCTCCACCGCTGTGCCCGCAAAGCCCTGCTGCAGCATGAGCCGAACCGTGGCGTCGATCAATCGCTGCCGGGTAGCGGCAGGATCGCGTTCACGCTTGGTGCTGGCGGCTTTCTTCGGCATACAAACCGGTCGGTATGTAGCGAAGTGAAGACGCAGAGCAACGCAATTTTTGGAAGTCCTACCAGGTGCTCACTTTCCCGCCTCACCGACACACCACAGATACTCCTGGCGTTTGGTGCCAGTAACGGCGGAGCGGAGGTAGATGCGATTGTCGCAGATGGCAGGCGTGCTGTAGGACTCGTTGCCCAGCTGGTTTTGCGCGAGCATTTCAAACTTCTCCGGGGTAGCCAAAAAGACCGAGGTGACACCTCCTTTGCTCGTCACATAAATGCGCGAATCAGCCATGACAGGTGAGCCGAAAAACTCGCGGTCCACTTTCTCCGACCACAACTGCTCACCGGTGGCGGATTTCCAGCAGGCGGCGCGTCCGCCATCTCCCACCGCAAAGAGATGACCGTTCTTCACGATCATGGTCGGCACGTAGGTGCGTGTCACGTTTTCCCAGGCGATTTTGCCAGAGCCATCGGCTTCAACAGCCGTCGTGTGATTCTTCGGATAACCACCGCCCAGGAAGATGCGGCTGCCATCGGTCACCGCTGTGACCACAGTTTCCTCCGTGCTGCCATCGATGCTCCAGAGCTTCTTGCCCGTGAGGGGATCAAAGCTCTCCACCTTGTTGCAGCCTGCCAGCACGGCCTGTGTTTTTCCCGCCGCCTGCACCACTGCTGGCGTGGCGTAGTTCGCCACCGGCGGGCGATCCTGCTGCCAGACGATTTCACCCGTGAGCTTGTTGAGGCCAGACATCTTGCCGCCTCCGCGATGATCTGCCGACACGAGTATCACTGACTGATAAACAACCGGCGACGAGCCAAAGCCCTGATGCACCTGAAAGTCACACACGCGGCGCTGCCAGAGCTGTTTGCCGGAGAAATCGAGCGCGGTAGTGAAGATGGCACCATTGTTGAGGAAGTTGACATACAAGCGCTCGCCATCGCTTACCACATCCGACGAAGCCTGCGACGACGCTTTGTTTCCTTTGGTGTTGAGGTTGCCATGATGCACCACGGCTTCCCATCGCTTCTTACCAGTCGCGCGGTCAAAGCACAGCACGAGCTGCTCTTCGGTCTCCATGTCTGCCGTCGCGAGAAACACCTGGTCTGCCACAAGGGTTGGCGAGCCATGCCCACGACCACGCACCTCGGCCTTCCATAGGACGTTTTCACCTTCGCTCCACTTCAGCGGCAGCTTTTGCCCAGCAGCGGCATGACCATCCATCGTCGGCCCACGCCAGGCTGGCCAATCAGCGGCAGTGAGGGAGGCGGTGACAAAGACGAAGGAAAGGAACAGCGCGTGGATTTTCATGCAGGCGTTGCATAACGCCGCGAAACGCACTGCGCTGTCAAAAGCAAGGTGAGTCACATCATTTAGCAGCGGCAGGCTTCAGCACACCCGCCAGCGGATGATGGCTCACCGTATCCCAGGCGATCTGTTGCAGGAGTGTGTTGAGCTTGGCTTTGTCATCATCGCTAATGTCTTTGATGGCCTTAAAGGCGAGCGGCACAGGCAGGCCCACCGGGCTGCGGCGGTAGATCACGGCAAAGTGGCAGTAGCTGGAGAGAATCTGCAGCGGCTGAAGTGCATGCCCCCAGTTGTCGCGGAAGAGTTCGGCCTGCGTTTTCAAACCAGGCGCTTCCCCCTTCACGATCTTCTCACGCAGCGCCACGGCGGCCATACCGACCGGCACGACCACCACCGCGTCTTTGCCCAGTCGCTGATTGATACCACGCACCAGGTCCTCAATATCCTTCGCATAACGTGTGGTCGCATCGCGCAGTTGGGCAAGGTCCGTCGCATTGTGATCGACCTTCTTTTTCGTATCGAGCGGGTACACCGGGTTGTATTCATCATTCGGCATCCAGTACTCCTGTACCGCGATGCGCAGCGCAGGATTGTGCTCGATGCCGAGTTTCACGAACTGCTCGATGGCATCATCCGGCAGCCAGATGGGAGACAGGGTGAGCACATCCACCTGGCCCGTTTTCAGCACCTGCTTCACCGCACTTTTCTCCTCCGGCACGTCCCAGTGCTTCTGCACTGTGGAGCCACCGATGCTCGACAGTCCGACAAGCTGATGCTCCAGCTCGTCAGACTTCGCCATTTCATCGACTTGCTTGTAGGTGAAGACGTGAAAGCTATGCCCGCAGGTGGCGACGCGTTGTCCCTGGGAGATCGGCGGCAGCAGCTCGTCCGCATGGATGACTGGCACAGTGAGGCAAAAGGCAGAGAGAAGGAGTGTGGTTTTCAAATGAGTGCGGTTGTGTTTGGTGTAACGATGGCAGGCGTAATATCTTCTAACGCTTAAAACCTCAACATCTCCCCCACTGGCGGCGGCTTCCCTTGCCGAATCGACTCCTCCGCCACGAGGCAGAGGCCAGCGCTCCAGAGTCCATCAAGCCCCGTGGCGATGGGCTTCTTGCCATTGCGGACCATGTCGATGCATTGGGCAATTTCTTCACGCAGCTCAAACACCTCGCCGCTGTGCTTTTCGAGCTTCACGGATTCGAGATTTTCGCCATCGAAGACTTTCAAAGAGTACTCGGGTTCCAGCGTGCGATCAAGCGCGCCGCTCCAGGCCGCCCATAAGGCCCCCTTGGTGCCGCTGACTTTCACGGTTTGATGGTGCTCGAAGGCGGCGAGTGTTTGAGATACCACAGCGTAGCTGCCGTTGGCATATTTGAACATGGCGCTGAAGTTGTCATAGAGCGTCGGACGCTGCGGATCGCGGGAGTTCGCGTAGGCGTGGAGTTCCACCGGATCGCCGCTGCTTTCGAGATACCAGCGGGCGAGGTCGAAGAAGTGGATGGGCTCTTCGAGCACCCAGCTTCCCACGCGGCTCTGATCATAGCGCCATCCGCTGGCTCCTTGGCGGTAAGGTTTGCGCGAAAGCTCGACGAGCACGTACTGCGGCTCGCCGATGGTGCCGCGTTCGATGATGTTTTTGATTTCGCCCCACTGGCTGGAAAGGCGCAGCTCATGGCCGACGGCAAGATGCACACGGTTGTCTCGTGCTCCCGCCACGATGGCTTTGCAATCGTCGAGCGTGATGGCCATGGGTTTTTCCAGCAGTACGTGTCTGCCTTTCGCCATGGCTGCCAGGGCGATCTCACGATGCGTGTGACTGGGAGTGACGATGTCGATGAGATCAAAGTCCGCCTGCTCAATCATCTCCAGGCTGTCTGCAAAGATCTGCACCTCGGGATAAAGTCCGCGTGCTTCCTCACGCGAAGCTTCTGAAGGTGCGGAGATGGCGACGAGACGGGCGTCTGGATTTCCTGCGATGGATTGGGCATGAAATTTACCCCAGGCGCCGAAAGCGGCGAGAGCGAAACGAACGGGCGAAGGCATATCAGTGACGTGGTGCAGTGGTTAGCGGCGTAACAGGGTCTGGAACGCGGCGCCCCTGCAGTTCATTCAGGCGGCAGGTGGGAAGGTTCGGAAGTACGTGTTTGGCAAAGAGGTCGCATTCCTCCAGATGCGGGTAGCCGCTGAGAATGAAGGCACGCATGCCTAGGTCCATGTAGCGATCGAGCTTGGCGAGAACTTGATCGGGATCGCCCACGATGGCGCTGGCGCAGCCGCTGCGTGCCGGGCCGATGCCGCTCCATAGATGCGGTTCGAGGTAGAGGTCGGTGCTCTGCGCACGAAGCTCGTCCTGCCTCTTCACCCCGGCGCTTTGGCTGTCCTGGGAGCGAGCTTTGATCTCCGCACCTTTTTCAGCCGTGAGTTTGGAAATGAGCCGGTCGGCGGCGGCGCGGGCTTCCGCTTCGGTATCACGCACGATGACATGCGCACGGAAGCCGAAGTCGATCTTGCGTTCGTAGCTGGCGGCCTTTTCGGACATGATGCGCATGGTTTCGGCGATGCGGTCCTCCGTCTCCGGCCACATCAAGAAGACGTCGCAGTGCTTGGCGCACAAATCCTGCGCCGCAGGCGAGATGCCGCCGAAGTAGAGCAGAGGACCGCCGTTTTGCTGGAAGGGCTTGGCGGGTTCGGTGGTGGGCAGGCTAATCTTGTAGAAGTCGCCCTTCCATTCAAAGGGGCCGTCGGTACGCCATAGGCCTTGCAGGATCTGGATGATCTCGCTGGCACGGGCGTAGCGGACTTCATTGCTCTCCTTCATGCCGGGCATGTCGGACGAGATGATGTTGATGCACAGCCTGCCCTTGGCGATGTGATCCACCGTGGCGAGCGCCCGTGCGAGCATGGGAGGCCAGACTTCGCCCATGCGCAGGGCGACGAGCTGATTGATCTGCGTCGTCAGAGGTGCCATGGCGGCGGCAAAGGCCAGAGCATCCTGCCCGGCGATCCAGCCCGAGGGCAGCAGAACGTTCTGGTAGCCGAGAGCATCGGCTTTTTTCACGATGTTACTGTAGTGTTCGAAATTGGAGCGAATCGAGGCATCTGGAACGCCGAGGAATTCGTAATCGTCTGAGCAAAGAGCTGAAAACCAAGCGACTTCACACTTGCGGTCAGGCGTGCGGATGGGTATGTCACTCATAAGAAGATTATTGCGGAGAATGCACTGATCCTGCTGGACAGATAGAGATCAACAGGCTTTTTATTCGAATGCGAAAAAATCCCATTGTCCAACGTGAAACACTCGGGGCCGCCGTGTTGCAAGTCCGCAGTGGTCGCGCCACTTCGCGCACGACTCTGGCCAAGGCGTTGGGGATTTCGCCGTCCACCACCAGCCTGTATGTAGATCAGTTGATCGCCGAGAATTACCTGAACGAATCGGGTTTGAACCAAGGCCCGATGGGCCGTCCCCGACGCACTTTGAACACGCGATCAGAGGCGGGCTGGTTTGCCGGCGTGGAGTTCAATGCCCAGCGCATTCAGGCTGTGGGGGTGGATTTTTCCGGTGACCTGAAAGCGACGGTGGAACTGCTCCTGCCAGACGAGGTGGTCTCAGATCAGGTGATCAAGTCGATTCTCGCTTGCGTGGCCAGACTGGCAGCGACGATGCAGGGGCCGTTGCTCTCGGTCGGTCTAGGGGTTCCCGGGCTGGTCGATGCGCGTGCGGGGGTGGGGTTGTTTTATGCCTTCATTCCAGACTGGCAGCAGGTGTCGGTGGTCGAAAAAATCGGTTCCAGTCTGAACGTTCCGGTCATTTTGCAGAACAATCTGCGGGCCATTGCACTTGCGGAGCGCTGGTTTGGTCTTGGGCATGGTTTGAACGATTATGTGATCCTTGGTCCACGCAGCGGTTTTGGCATTGCCATGGTCCAGGACGGCAGGGTGATCGAAGGCGCACATCATGCCGCTGGCGAGGTGGGGCGCTGGCCGTGGCCGTTGGTGGGTGGGCTAGGCGGCAATCAGGAACTGCATCATGCGCTGAGTGCTCCCGCGACATGGCGGCGTCTGGCGCGCGTGGATGGGCGGGCAAAGCTGCCCGAAGATCTGCGTGCAGGCCTGGCGGCCCTGGCTGAGACCGCTGGACCGGAATGGGACGCCGTCTGTGCCGACTTCGCACGTGTGATCGGCTTGCTGCAACTCATCATCAACACCGGGGTCTTCATCCTGCACGGACCGCTGACGATTCTCGGGCAACGCTTCTGCCAGTCGATCATTGAAGAGGCGTGCGTGCAAATGCCCGCGCTGCGTGGCACCGGATTGAAGGTTGTGCCTTCCACTCTGGGTGACAATGCCGGCGCCCTGGGGGCGGCGAGTCTGGCCATGGAGGCCTGGGCACCCGCATAAGCCAGGCGGCTGCAGACACAAAAAAACCGGGTGGCAGGAATGACTCCCGCACACCCGGTGGGTGGAGTGCTTGGCAGAATTACTTCGCCAGGGTTTCCTTGGCGGCCTTCCAGCCGGAAATGCCAGCGGAGAGGTGCTTCACGTTCGTGTAGCCCAGTTGACTGGCGGCGTTGGCGGCGGCCTTGTAGGCGCTGCACTGTGGGCCACCGCAATAGGCGACGACGAGCGCACCTTTGTCAGCAGGCAGGACGCTGGCGAGGTTCGCACCTTGGGTCGCGAAGTCGATGGCGGTCGGCACATGGCCAGCCTGGTAGGAGGCGGCACCGTTCACGTCGATGACGGTGACCTTCTTGTCAGCGATGGCCTGTTTGAGATCGGCGATGCTGATGTCCGGGAATTCGGCGGCGAAACCGGCGGTGGCGACGAGAGCGAAGACGAGAGCGATGAGTTTCTTCATGATTGATTTGGATGGTTTGAGTTAAGAGGTGCGCGTTGGACTGTGCGCTGCAGTGGCCCCGTCTGCCGGGGCAAAGGGTTCAGGTGCGGGAATGGAATGGCGGAGATCCGTGGGGCATCATGGCAGGCTGAGACATGGAACGTTCCTAGATACGGCTGGTTTTGCCAAAAGATGCAAAACTTCTTACAGCGCGGGAATGAACAGGCGTGCAAAGCCGTTGCGCAGGCGCTGAAACACCGGCGCGCCCTCCAGCATTTCGTGGGTGATTTCACGGCCGCCCACCATTTTGGCGTCCATCTCTGCGGCGAGCCGCTGGCAGAGTTCAGCGTCATGGCATGCCAGGTTGAATTCAAAGTTCAGGCGCAGGCTGCGCGGATCCCAGTTGGTGGAGCCGAGGAAGGACCACACGCCGTCGATGAGGAAAATCTTGGAATGATCAAACGGCGGGGCGGATTCAAAGATGCGGCAGCCCATCGCCAGCAGGTCGGGATACAGGGTCTGCGCCGCCCATCCCACAATGGGAATGTTGTTCTCCGCCGGGGTGAGGATGGTCACCTTCACGCCGCGTACGGCACACAACCGCAGCGCCGCGATGAGCACGGCATTGGGCAGGAAGTAGGGGGTGATGATCTTCACCTCCTCGCGCGCGGCATTGAGCGCGGCAAAAAACGCCGCCGGCATCACCTCCATGTCCTCGTCAGGACCATCGACAATGCCGATGGCGCTTGTGCTGCCGGTGGCGGCCAGCTCGGGGAACCACAGCGGACCCTCCAGCGTCTCTTGGGTGCAGAAGGCCCAGTCTTCCGCAAACACCCGCTGGATTTGCGCCACGCACGGCCCGGTGACTTCAAAGTGCAGGTCATGCACCGGGTGCTTCGGTTGGCGGGAGACCATGTTGCCTTCGCGGATGTTCATTCCGCCAGTGAAGGCCGTCCGCCCGTCCGCCACCAAGATCTTGCGGTGATTGCGCAGGTTCATGGTGATCAGGCGCAGGATCATCCGGCTGGGCATGAAGCGCCGCGCCGTCACGCCGGCCCGCGTCAGCGACTCCACCACCGGCGGCCAGGAGTAGCGCGTGCCCGCGTCATCCACCATCACCCGCACCTGCACGCCACGCTTCACCGCACTGGAGAGTTCGGTCACGAACTCCGCGCCGATGCCGGTGGCCTCAAAAATGTAGCTGGCCAGCGTGATGCTCTGCCGGGCCCCCCGGATCGCCTCCAGCATTCGTGGCATCGCCTCGTCACCATTATGCAGGATGTCGAGGTGGTTTCCCAGCGTGAGGCTGAAGCGTGAGATGCGGTCCAGCGTGCGTGCGAGCTGCTGATGCTCCTGCATGACACAACTGCCGGCGACAGCGATGGGCAGCGGCTGCTCCGGCACCGGGTCATGCCACGGTTCATGGATGCCGCTGCGGTAGCGCCGGCCGCTGCGGCGCAGGATGTTGATGCCCACAAACAAGTACAAAAGCGGGCTGATCAGAGGCTCCAGCACGATCATCGCCGTCCAGAACGCCGCCGAGCGGTAGTCCCGGTGCTGCAGCAGCAGGTGGATCAGCGCAACGATTGAGCCCACGATGGAGATGAGCGCCAGCGTGTCGGTCCAGAAAGTGTGTAAAAACCAGCTCATGGCACAGCATGCGCACATCAGGGCGGAGTGCCAACCCCAACTCGGCCAGATGTCGCTTCAGGCATTTTCAAACTTCCGCCAGTACAGCAGTGCGATGGGGACCATGCTGAGGCATTCCTGACCAGCGGCGGCCACGCCTGCCATCGTGCGCGTGCTCCAGGCGCCCAGGATGAAGGAAATCGCGATCAAGCACGCGGAGCCAAAGGTGAAAACGGCACGCGGCGCTATGGTGAGTCCCACCGGGCGCGTTTCCTCACCCAGCAGATCAATGAACCGTGCAGCGCTCACGACGAGGACGATGATCGAAAGCCAGCCGTGGTCATCGAGCTTGTCAGGTGAGAGGTAGTCGTACCCGCCGTGAGCGGCGACGGCCAGCAGGAAGGTGAGGATGAATTCGTCTGCCCGTGCAAAGCGCGTGAGCAGCATGCGGTAAAGGCTGTGCGCGCAGATGCCGGTTAAGGAAATGTGCAGGAAGTTGGCGGAAAGGAAGCGGGTCCAGGCGATGCTGCCGCCGAAGTCCTGGTAGTAGCCAATGTTTTCCTCCAGTGAAAAGCCCAGTCCGACAAACGCACCCGTGAGCAGCGCCAGACCCGGCGTGCGCCGCCACAGCAACCACGGCAGAAACAACGCAAAGAGCAGCAGCTTGCAGCCTTCCTCACGCAGCCCGACTCCCACGACGTAGTAGATCAAATCGTGTGGAAAGGGCGCTTCTGGAGTCATGCCCTGCACGAATTCCTGATAGGCAAGGACGGTGAGCGTGGGCCACACACTGGCCACACCTGCGGTGAGGGCGGCCATGGGGCGTGCCCAGCGCCAGCGCTCGTGGTCACTGTGCTGCACCAGGATAAAATACCACAGCGCGGCGGCAAAGAATGCAAGTGCGAGCATGCCATACGGAATTTCATTGAGACGGTGGCGGAAGAGGCCGCGCCATTGCATCCAGACATCTCCCAGCAGCGAGCCTGCATGGTGCTGGAGCAAGGGGGAGCAATGCTCAATCCAACCTGGTTGCGCGGCCATGGCGCGCAGGAGTTTCAGATCCCGCTGCGTCACGGCCAGGTGCAGTGCTTCTTCACGGGAGGTGGTGGCATCCGCAAAGCGCAGGCCTTCGGTGTAAAACGCCTCCATGGCCGCCGGGATATTGTGACGCCGCTTTTGCACGCTGCCGAGCAGTTCGGCGGCGAGCATTTCAGGAGGCGTGGCCCGGGCTTTTTGCTCCAACTGCTGCAGCGCTGCCGGCTCACCTGCCAGCGTCGCGGCCAAAAACCCCTGGAACAAACCGGCGGGGGCGTCTGTGGTGGCATGCTGCTGGATGAGCTCTGCCACCTCATAGCCGCCAAGTTTCCCCGTCTGGATGAAACCTTGAAACGCATCCGCCTCGTCTTCCTTCATCAGGTCAGGGAGCTGTGCCAGGAGCATGCGCAGCCAGATGGCAAACAGGCGCGGCTGTGGGCTGGTTTCGTACCGCAATTGATGAAACTCATCATGCAGCCGGCTCAGAGCTGGGGGGACGGCATAACCCTCTGTGGGCGCGCCCCGCGTGACACTGCCGATGACGATCACGCAGGAGATGATCATTCCGATGGCAATGATGCTGGCGGCGGTGCGCAGCAAGAATCGACGATTGCGCGTGAGATGGTGGGTGCGTGCACGCCAGCCATGAAACAGAGAACGCTCCTCGTTCATGCAGAAATCAATGATCCACTTTTTTCCACCAGTCGGGGGATTGTTCCCATGGTGCCTGCTCTTCGGGTTCCTCATCCGGCGTCGCAGCGCCGGCTTCGCCAGCAGAGTCTTCTGCTTCGAGCTCCATGAGCAGTTTGATGTGCGGTTCCGGCTGCGTGGTGCGCCGCCAGATGAGCCAGGCCCACATCGCAAATGCACCCAGCAGGAACAGCAGCGTACCCAGCGTGAAGAGCACGAACCAGTCGGACGCCTCCACCCACTCACGCGGCACTTTGATCGTACCGCCTTCGGGCCGTGGGAGGAAGGCGATGAGCGCGTACATGAGGAGGGCTGCTTTAGAAGTCATTAAAGACGAGCCGCATTGGGATCATCTTGGAGAACTGGAACCCGTGCTGTTGAAAGAAGGACTGCGAGTCGGCGCTGATGCGGTCCGTCAGCAGCGTGATGCGGCGGAAGCGCTTCTCCCGCGCGAACTCGATGGCGTGTTTGAGCAGACGTCCGCCATACCCCTGGCGGCGGTGCTGCGGATGTACAATGACGTCCTCCATGATGAGCACCAGGCCGCCTTCCGCCGTGCTGATGGTGAAGAGCAGATTGATCATGCCGATGACCTTGTGCTCGGTGCGCAGCACAAAAATGCGGCCGCGGTTTGGCTGCTCCAGGATGAGGCGCAGGCCATGCTCCTGCTTGGAACGGTCGGGTTTGAAATCCTCCTCTTCACTGAACAACGCCATCAGCAACTCCACCAACTGGGGCAGGTCTTCGATGGTTGCCGGTTCGATATGCGGTTCAATGTCAGTGGAGGGCATGGCTCACAGAATAACGGGCTCGTGGACAAAGGCAATGCGTTCAATGGACCGGCTTGAGCAAGTTGGGTGCAGTATGACACTAATTTCATCCGCCTGCTCCATGATCCCACGTCGAGCGTAAACACACGGGTTGGTTGGAGGGATAATTCCAGCCCCGCTGGCATCATTGCCACTCTAACGCTTTTGCATCGCCTCCCGCAGGCTTTCCCAGGCGCGGCGGAAATCCTGCTTCGTCATGTACAAAGTGGCGATTTCCTGGCGGACGTATGCAGGGGGGCTGGGCAGAGCTGCAACTTTTTCCAAAGTTCGCAGCGCACCATCGACATCGCCCTGTGTCTTCTGCGCCTGGAACAAATCAATGCCGCGTCTGGCATCGGTCGGATTGTAAAGCAGGGCACGCTCCAAAGCTGGGATGTCAGTGGTGGTTCCAGGCGCGGTGCGAATGACCGATGGCAGATAGGGGATGGCCGTCTGGCATGCATGCTGGAAGTCTGAATTTCGCGCATAGTGCTCCGCGAGAATACGCCAGCCGTCGTCCCGCCACTTGCGGTTGGTTTCCAGTGCCGAGACAAGGGCTGCCTGATTGCCTTGCTGATACCAGATGCCGAAGAGGTATTCCCGTTGCACAGGCTCCAAACCTTTAAGATCTGGTTGTTGATCAAGCAAACTGCGCAGGCAGCGGTCGAATTCATCACGGGTGCGCACCGTCCGCAGGAATTCGAATTTCAACTCGGAAGTCGTGGCCAGCGTCCAGAGCGGCTCGCGCAGTTCGGGGTACCGGTCTGAATAATTGAGCATTTGACGGAAATAGCCATAGTCGCCGGGGGCTGCCTCGGGGTAGCGGAGCAGGAACTCGCGCCAGCCGACGACTGCGTACTGAGGGTCGAAGTCGAGCCAGAACACTCCTTCAGAGTAACACAGGGGGGCGTAAGTCGGAGTAAGCGCACGCGAGCGGGAAAAATCCACCAAGGCATCCTCCTTCGGCTGGCCTAGGCGCAGGCGCAGACACGCCCGCTCATAGTAGTAGCGAAAGTCCATTGGCGCCATTTCAATGGCTTGGTTCATGAGCGGCAGCGCGCCCGCAGGAGAACCTGAGTCGGCCAGTTTTCCGGCGCGGCCACGCAGTGCTTCCGCCGAGCTCCTGCCTGGTAGAAGCGGATGTCCCAGTGCTACGACCGTCCATGCCATGCCCAGTGCCAGCAGCAAGACTCCGCCCAGACGGAAAGCAAGGCGTTGCTGCATGCCTGCGGCGTCTGGCAGTCTGCGTGGCCGAATCGCAATGCCTGCCAGCAGGGCCATGAAAAGGGCATAACCGAGGCCGTGATTGGGGACATCGCCCAGGCCATGAACGACACCAAGACTGAAGACGATGGCGGCGGCGTTGCGCAGACGACGATCCTGCATGCCGGATTTGTGCTTCTTTTTCTTGCCAAACCAGGGGCCGGTGGACAAAAAAATCCACAGCAGCAGCAGCAACGCGGGCAGCAGCGTCAGCAGGCCGCCTTCTGAGAGGAGCCAGAGCAGGTCACTTTCAGGATGAAGGAAAATGCGGATACGCTCCGGCATGTTGGAGAACTGAGGAAAAACAGCCTCAAAATTTCCCAGTCCAACACCCGTCCAGGGTGAACCCAGGGTCATTTTGAGGCAGTCCATAAACAGGGAACTCCGGCCGTTGTCGGTGGCAAAATCGGCAATCCCCCCTTCTGAAAATCGCTTTGACAGGTTCCCTCCGGACATGACCAGCAAGGTGGCGATGATGAAGACCAAAGAGGTAGAGACGGCCAGTTTTTGAAAGAAACCACGCCGCATGGCAATGGTGCCAAACCAGGCGGTCATGCCAAAAAACAGCATGATTAATCCGGCCCGCGAACTGTTCATGAAAATGCAGATGAGGGGCGGGATCAAGCCCAGCAAACACGGCATCCACAGCCGCGATTTACGCCGATGGGCATCATGGCCGGTGGCAGCACACAGCACGCAGGTTATGGCGGCAATGCTGCTGATGTGATTGCGATTGGCAAAGGGGCCGAAGGCTATGCCCCACTCTTTGGCATTGCGCGGCCACCAGGGGATGTTGAACCACCTGGCCCCTTCAAGGATGGAGAGAAGGCACAGTAGGATGCCGCCAAAGGTGAGCGTTTGTATCATCGCTCGTCGTTGGAGATCGGAAAAGCCACGAGTCAGGCACCAGCCCAGCCAGATGCAGCATGTGAGAAAAAAGAGCCATGCCTCAAGTGTAACGGCGGCCTGGGGAGTCAGAGTGTTGGAAAGGTGGATGCCCCAGTCCTGCACCAGTGCAGCCTGCCATGCGGCGGGTTGTGCCAGCCAGTTGGCTGGTAGAAACGACAGCAGCGGGGCGAGCATGGCGCCCGCCAGGCCAAATAAAGCGATCGGTGGCAGTTTGCGTTTGGGCACAAAGCAGATCAGCAGCAGGGCAAGCAGAATGGTGATGAGTCCTTTGGACCAGGTTTCGCGCCCCGCACCAAACAGGCAGGCAAAAATGGGCAGTGCGGCGAAAACATAGCCTTGCCATGCGGGGCCGGCCACTTCGTAGCTGCGTTCCTGCTTGCTGCTTCCTTCCTCTTCACCGTCATCCTCCTCCGCAGGATTATCCAGCAGGGGCCGCCTATCCTCGCCGGCAGTTTCATCCCCGGCAAGCAGTGGCGGCTTGTTCGCTTCTTCTTCAAACTGGTCGGTAGTGTCTTTCATGCCGTAATCGAGGGCGCAATCAGGGGGGCGGTCTGGTGGTCGGTGATTCCTGCACTGGACGGCAGCGCCCGCCATTTTTCCAGACAGCGTTCGAGCGCGGGCACAAGCACATCAAGCCGGAGATGCCATTCTCTGAGGTCAGTGGCATCCTTGGGACGGTGGATGGTGAAACGATTGCCGCCGCCCAAGGTTAATATTTCAGCCTGGCTGTCATTCCGTGCGTGCAGACTCAACCCCATGCGTTCCAGTCCATGCTGAAGCAAGGTGGCAAAACTTTGCAAATCCGTACAGCGTTCCACCTCAAAATCCAGCACACGACCATAGGCACGGAAAAACTCCCGCTGCCTGCGCCGCTCCACCGCATCGCTGATCTGTGCGCGGAAAGTGGACCAGCTTCGGATGTACCCCAGATAACGGGCGGTGCCGAGTGCCAGCAAAAACAACAAGGCACCAACGATTGGCAGCGCGTTGCCCTTGGTCATCAGAATGCTCACCCCCACAAGACTCAGAGCCAGACAGACGGCATACAGGGCTGCCAGCGCACCTCCCTTGCTGTAGCCCAGCAAGATCAGGCGGTGATGGATGTGTTCAGCATCCGCATTGAAGATGGACACCCCTCGGATGGCTCTTCTTATGATGGCAAACAGAGTGTCCAAAATCGGCACTCCCAAGGCGATGATGATGACTAGCAGCGCGCCGATGACTGAACCTTTGTTGGAGGTAAACAGTGATACTGAGGCAATAAAAAACCCGAGCAGATAAGCCCCGCCGTCGCCCAGAAAAATCTTGGCAGGCGGCAGATTAAAGATCAGGAATCCCGCCAGTCCGCCCGCCATTGCCAGCGATACCACCAGGACATCAGGCTGGTTGCCGTAATAACCCAGAAAAGCAAGCGTCAGGCATAAAAACAGGCCAAAACCACCCGCCAGCCCGTCCATGCCATCGATCAGATTGACGATGTTCGGAATGCTCACCAGCCATAGCAGTGTCAGTGGCAGACTCCACCACCCCAGGGACACCGCACCTTCCCCGAACGGGTTGCTGAGAATGTCGATCGAAACACCCATGGAATACAAGATCAACGCCGTACCAATCTGGCCTACCAGCTTCACTCTGGCTCCCAGGGGTTTGAGATCATCCACAAAACCCACGCTGAAGATCAATGCATTGCACACCGCCACCGGCAGCCAGCGGGTCCAGCCAAGTCCGCCAATGTAGCCAGCCACCAGTGAAGCCAGGCCTACGGCCATGAATATCGGCGCGCCACCGAGTCGTGAAATCGCTTTCTCATGCAGCTTGCGCCGGTTGTCCGGCTTATCCAGCCCGATGCCGCCACTGCGGCTCAATATCCACCACGTTCCCAGCGCGGCCACCAGCAGGGCTCCGCAGAAATAGCGGGCCATTTCAACCCATGAGACATGCCTGGGAGCCCAGGGGGCCATGACGATGTTTTGGCTGGCAGATTCTAACATGTTTATCGAATTGTTCTGGTTGGGTGGTCGGCCAGCATAAGCGTAGCACAATCAAGGATCAAGAATTCAGCGTGGAAGAAGTCTTTTGTTGCAACTTCCCGGAACGCTTCTTGAAATTTTGCCCCGCACCCCGCACCATCGCCCAATGCTCAATGACACCATCGCCGCCATTTCCACCGCCTTGGGAGAGGCTGCGATCAGCGTGGTGCGCATCTCCGGCCCGCAGGCGTTGGCAATCGCCGCTCAGGTTGTCAGGCTGCCTGTGCGGGTCAAGCCACGGCAGGCGCATCTGGTTCCGGTGGTCGATGCGGGCGGCGGTGCGCTCGATCACGGACTCCTGCTATATTTCAAGGGGCCGTCGAGTTACACCGGAGAGGACGTCGTCGAATTTCACGGCCATGGTGGTGTGCTCGTCACCCAGCGCGTCCTGGAGCGTTGGCTGGCCTGCGGGGCACGTGCCGCCCATCCGGGTGAATTCACCCAGCGGGCCTTTCTCAATGGCAAAATGGATCTCACGCAGGCTGAGGCCGTGATGGATTTGATCCACGCACAAAGCACCCTCGCCCTCCGTGCCGCGAATGAGCAGCTTGGCGGTGCCATCGGCCGCGCTGCTGCGGCGATGCAGCAGGAAATCATCCCCGTGCTCGCCCACATTGAGGCCTGCATTGATTTTCCCGATGAGGACATCTCACCCGAAACCGGGGCCGATCTCTTGCGCCGCATAGATGCTGTCCTTGTGCAGGCCACTCAGCTCATAGCCACTTCCGAACAAGGCCGCATCTTGCGCCATGGTGCCCGTACCGTCATCTCCGGTGCCCCCAATGTGGGCAAAAGCAGCCTGCTGAATGTCCTGCTCGGTTTTGAGCGCGCCATCGTCAGCCCCACCGCAGGCACCACCCGCGACACCATCGAAGAAATCATCCAAGTCCATGGCATCCCGCTGCGTCTGGTCGATACCGCCGGTTTGCGCGAGGCTGGCGACGACATCGAACGCGTCGGCATTCAGCGCACGGAGCGCGAACTGGAGCGCGCCGACCTCGTCATCGAAGTCGTGGATGGCAGCACTGCGCCCAGGGCTGCGCGTCTGGCGCTCTCGTCGGAACTCGCGAGACGCTGCATTCTCATTCTCAACAAAAGCGATCTTGGCATCCACCCCGATTGGAACGGTGCCCCCGGGGCTATTCCATTCTCATGTGTCACCGGAAGCGGCGCTGAGGCACTGCGGGATGCCATCCGCGCGGTCATTGCCACTGCTGGACCGCTCGCGGTGGATCATCCCATCGCCATCAATGCACGGCATCAGGCCGCCTTTGAGCGTTGCGCCGGGTGTCTGCTTGCTGCCAGGAAGGCGCTCGCACATAACGAGGCTCCCGAATTCATCGCCCTCGAAATCCGTGAAGCTCTCCAGGCTCTCGGCGATGTCATCGGCCAGGTCGATGTCGAGCGCATTCTCGACGTGATCTTTTCCACCTTCTGCATAGGAAAGTGATCCTCGCACCGTTTTAATCCACCTGACGCTTGATTTTTTGACCCACTCTGACCCGTTTGCCCTCTCTAACCATGAATCGCCGCCATTTCTTCACCACCGCGCTTGCCGCCACCGCCGCCTCCCGCCTCAGTGCCCGGTCCATCGACAAAGCCGCCGCTGATCCGGCCTACGTCATCAAAAATCATGGCATCAAGCACAGTGTCATGGGCTGGTGTTTCGCTCCTATGGACACCATGGTGCTGGCCAAGCACGCCAAAGACATCGGCATCGTCGGCATCGAAGGCATCGACCGCAAATACTACACCGACGTCAAAGCGCTCGGTCTCGACATCTCGCTCGAAAAAGGCCATCACTTCACCAACGGCCCCTGCAATCCCATGTTCCGTGATGAAGTCATCACCAAGCTCACTGAGGGCATCGACGTCGCCGCCGCAGTCGGCTGCAAAAAAGTCATCACCTTCACCGGCATGAAATTTGACGGCATGGACCGCGACAAAGCCATCAAAGACTGTCTCGATACCTGGAAGGTCGTCCTTCCGCATGCCGAAAAGAAGGGCATCACCCTTGTGCTTGAGCACCTGAACTCACGCGACAACACCCACCCAATGAAAGGCCATCCCGGCTACTTTGGTGACGACGTGGACTTTTGCGTCGATCTCGTCAAGCAGATGGGCAGCCCCAACTTCAAGCTGCTCTTCGACATCTACCATGTCAGCATCATGAACGGCGACATCATCCGCCGCCTGCGCATCCACAAAGAGTACGTCGGTCACATCCACACCGCTGGCAATCCCGGCCGCTGCGAGCTCGACGAGCACCAGGAGATCAACTACCCCGCCGTCATGCAAGCACTCCTCGAAATCGGCTACCACGACTTCGCCGCCCACGAATTCATCCCCACCTGGAGCGACCCCATCCTCGCCCTCCGCCACGCCGCGATGGTGTGTGACGTCTGATTCAAAGTGAACGCTGGCGGCGCAAAGCCGTCATGAGCTAGATCGTTCGTTCGAGAGACAGCCAAGCGCAAGTCGAAGCCCGTTGACGAAAAAAATGCCAGGCATTATGTACACCCTGTGATGCAACAGAAGCCGCTCCTCGTTGGCCCATGGCGAGGCACATACTCCTACGATGATCCTGAGCTGCGCCGCCATGCATCCGCAGGAGTGGGCTTTGAACTGCACCTGACGCAGACACGCTGGCAGCGCTTTTGGGGGCGCTTCACCGGACAAGTCACGGACGACGCGCCAATGGGGGTTCCAGGCGTGGGCAGGATTCGGGGACGTAGTTCCGGCCGCAGAGTGAGCTTCACAAAGTTGCTTCCTGAATGTTATGCGGTAAACTTCTACGGTCAGATGACCCCCCTTCGGGAGTTGCTCGCCACTCATGGCTACACTCTGCGGCGCCAGGTGGAGCAGCCGCCGATTTACTATGAAGGTACGTTGGCCGAGGATGGGAGCATTGCCGGAACTTGGCTGATAGAGGCTTTGACGCTTCGACTAGACGCCCATGGCACCAAGATTCCATGTCCTCGGAGCACCGGAACATTCCAGATGAAGAGATTATAGGCCAAAGACAAGATGATGAGGCTTTCTCTCAAAAAAATGCCAGGCAATATGTACAACATCCCGGTGCAAAATCATTGATTGCCAATGGATTGGCCTTGTCATCTAACCAGCACCTAGGGCGCGTGCCCCCCCCCCTTGAAGCGTTGAACCTTGCCACCGGCCTGTTCGGGACTTTTGTATTTTTTATATCTATTGGATACGCTTCAGTTCCGGTGTGTCCGTCGCGGCTTCAATCGCAGCAATCGTATCGCGGACGCTCTTCGCCTTCATGGCCATCAGAGCCTTGGGGAAGTCTTTCTCCTCTTTCTCAAAGTAATGCGCGATCTGGGTCAGTTCTGGAATGACTGCTTTGGCATGCGTGCCGTAGCTGAGGAGGATAGTCATGAGTTCCGGCGTCCGCTTTTGGCTGGCCCATGGATTCTGATCGCGGGTGTACTTCACCAGCGCACTCATGCCTTCTTCGAGGTGATGCTGCGCGAGGAGGCGCAGGCCTTCCACGCGAATCCCGTCGGCGAACATCTCGCCACTGGGCGCGGGCTGAACGATGGCCTCCAGAATAGCGGGAAGCACGGGCTTGATCTCTTCGAGCGTGAGATGGCGATAGACGGAGCCAATCGTGCCTCGGGCACGTCCGTCTTCGTTCTTCAGCCCGGCACGCACGGCCTTGTACAGCGCGGGGCGATCCACACCCTCCAGTGAGCGGGCGAGCATCCCGTCGCGTTCAAACAGGGCAAAGGAGAGATAACGTTGCTGCATGCCGCGCGGGTCATTTTGCGCATCCACCTGCGCCAACAGTTCGAGCAGTTGCGGCACCGCTTTCATGGCCGGCGCGCCGATGGCTGCCAGTGCCTCAGCAGCTTTGATGCGCAGCCACAGGTCTTTTTCAGCCAACGTTTTTTGCAGGGCGTCCACGGCAGGCGCACCACGTCCGCGCAGGAAGATCAAACCCTGACAGGCACCGTAGCGAGCGTCCAGGCTCGGAGCATCGAGCATCTCGATCAACCGTGCGACGGGAGCTGATTTCCGGCGGCCCAGAGCCATGGCAGCCCGCTCGCGCACGACGGGGGACCAGTTGCGCAGGCGCTCGAGAAGTTGTTCGTTACTCAGCGCACCGTAGAAGCTGTCGCGGTCTTTGTTGGTCCAGCCACGCCCATCGAGGATGAGCGATTGGGCCGCAGCGGCATCAAGCAGCGGTACGAGTTTCGCTTCCTTCCCGGTGAGCAGGATCTTCTTGAGCGGCATCGCGTAGGCCAACAAATAGCTGCCCGTGCAGTCCCAGCCTGCGTAGCTGTCATTGTCCCTTTCAGGTGGTCCTTGATGGATGAAACCTCCACCCACAACCCGTGCGAGGTCGCTATACCAGGTGCCAAACTCGCCCATCCACGCCCCCGTCGCCTGGGGGCCCGACAGCGCAACGCCGGGCATGGACCAGAGCATGTTGAAAAAATTGCCGGTGTGCCCGCAGTCGCGCTCCGCTCCGTGGGAGGCGACACACATGCGCGAAAAGAACTCCGCACCTTTGGCCTCGCCGAGCAGGTCGAACAAAACGGCGACCATGCCGCACTTGCCATTGTCCTCGTGCGTCTCCATCCACGGAGCGTGATCGCCGTAAGGGATGCAACCTTTGCCAATGTAAAAGCGCAGCAGCCTGGCACTGCGCTCGATCGCCAGATCCAAGGCCGGGTCTTTGACGCCCGCTTTGCGCGCCATCACCATCGCAATGGTGAGCGGTACACCCGGCGAGTTCATCATGCCATAGCCATAAAGTCGTCCATCGGGCCGGGCAAACTTGTGCCCCCACGAACCGACCGCGCTTTGACCATGGGCGGCTTCGAGCGCCAGCCGCGTTAATCCTGGCATGACCGACACATCGCCCGTTGCCAGTTGGTATTCGGCCACCAACATCATGATGTAGCCGTAATACCAAGTGGCCATGTCTTCGTTGCTGAAGCTCGCTGCCCACTCGGCTTCCTTCTTGACCAGCGGCAGGTAACTGGAGTCGCCGCTGGCTAACAGACCGAGCGCATTGAGCGCCCGGGAAATGGGGTTCAGCTTTTGAGCATAAGCTGGCTCCGCAATGCGCCCGGCGAGATCCTTGCATCCCTGTTCGAGAATGCGTTTGGACTTCGGGCAATCGAACGGTGCCGTAGCGCTGTAACTTCCGAGCACCGGCAGCTTCAGCACGATTTCCGCCGCGCTGCCTGCGCGCCACCGGGTCAGGCTGAGCTTGCCTTGGCCTGCTTCCGATTCGGCAAAGGTCAGAGCCTTGCCCATCTCGGTGCGCGGATCATAGGAGAACGGTTTGCCACCGACACCGAGAATCACATCCCCGACTGCGACAACACCATCCGCAGGAGATCCCTTGACCACCTGGGTGATCGCGATCTGGCGGGCATCGGAGGTGACCAGCTTGTCGAAATACATCCAGCCGCGCAGGCCCGTGGCCCCGAGATTCCAGTCGTGCCTCGCCTTCTCAGGAATCTTGTCGCCTTGGGTGAAGTTGGGATTGGGCATCTCAGCCCCGAAAACCGGGCCGGACATGGCGAGGACAGCTATGACCGCGAGGGAACTGAGTGTGGACTTCATGGTTTGGCGGTTGGTTTGGGCGGGGAGAGATCAAGTTGCAGAGTCCCTCCATTCCCCCACGGATACCACAACTCTCACTTGGACGACTAGAACCTTTTTGGGGCATGCTCCATTCATGCCTTTTGAACACCAGATTGCATCAGGTGTGACACCGCAATGATGACGCACAAGGTGCTGGAGCTGCAGCGTCGTTTTGCTCAAAAATGCTATGAGGCGCTCCCGCTGGAAGAAAAAAAGATGCCAGGACGCTGCCGCGAATTTTCACTTGCGGCTGCTTTGTGCAGAGGGTGCGCTCGTTGGTTGGCGATGGCTTGGTCCGCTCTCAAGTAAACGCGATCTCCGGCTCAGAACCAGACCTGTCTTTAACTGAGCGTGGTATAAGGCCCGCATCACGCCATGGTTGCACCTTGAGCGCACAGCAAACGAAAAAACCCCGCCGAGGGTGAAGCCCGGCGGGGTTGGAAAGATTAAAGAGAGGAGGGAATCAGCTTTCGCCGGCGACCTTGCTGATCACCTGACGACCACGGTAGTAGCCGCAGCTAGGGCAGGCCACATGGCCGGGGACGGTGGTGCCGCATTCCGGGCAGCTCTTGAGGGTGGGTGCCTTCCAGCGGTTTGCGCCTTGACGCATGCGTTGGCGGCTCTTGGATTGTCTGCGCTTCGGATTGGCCATGAGAGTATCGAGGTGGGGTCTGTTCTTCTAGTTTAACTTGTTCAAAGCCTCCCATACACCCGGACCCGCAGTTTGAGATTCGTCGGGCGCTGTCTCCAGCACCGGTTCAAATCTGCCTTCTGCGGGACACTGACGAGACTGGACATTGCCAGCTTCACAGCGTGGGTAGCTCGGAAGGGTGAGCAGAATATCTTCCCTGATGGTATCCGTCAAGTTGATCGTGTCATCCTTTGCAATCTCGAGCTCGGAAGCATAATGCTCGAGTTCCACATGGTAGTCGAAGCGTTCCAGGCAGGCACCGCATTCCAGGCTGAAGTTGGCCTCCAAACGGCCGGTGATGAGGAGATCGCCGCCGTCGCGCTCCACGTGAAGGTCATATTTTAACGGGGAAACGACCTGGATGGGGTCCTTGGGGTCGAGGGCGAAGAAAGCCGGGAGTTCCTGCCCGGAGATGTCCTTGCCGCTTTCTGGCAGGGAGCGCAGGTCAATAAAAAAGGGACGGTGCATGGGGAAGGGGGGGAGTCAGGCCAGTTGGAGCTTGTTTTGGAGGGCGGTGACGACGTTGGGCGGGACGAATTGCTCGATATGGCCGCCGAGACGGCAGATTTCCTTCACCAGCCGACTGCTGATGTAGGTGTACTCTTCGCGCGGCATGAGAAACAGTGTTTCGAGGTTGGGCTCTAACTTACGATTCATGAGGGCCAGTTGGAACTCGAATTCGAAGTCGGACACTGCACGCAGGCCGCGCACGAGGGCGCAGGCCTGATGTTTGCGGGCAAAATTGACCAGCAGGCCGTCGAAGGGCATGACCTCAATGCCAGGAATCTCGGCGGCGGCGTTGCGGATGAGTTCGACGCGTTCTTCGACGGTGAAGAGGCTCTGTTTGGAGTTGTCGCGGGCGACGGCAATGATGAGATTGTCAAAAATGCCCGCTGCCCGCTGCAAGACATCGAGGTGGCCGTTGGTGATGGGGTCAAAGCTGCCCGGATAGATCGCGCGTCGCATGGGAGGGTAAGGGCCGGAGTGTAGCGGCTGGGGGGCTGCGTGGAAAGGAAAAGCTCACGTGAGCAGCGCCTGCGCCATGGCCAGTTCACGTGTGTGGGTGAGGCTGACGAGGCAGGTGGCGTCTCCGGCGTGCCGTTTGGCAGCACCATGCAGAAGAATGGTGGGTTTTCCATTCTCCGCGCGCAGGACTTCGATGTCGGTCCAGTTGACGCCTTCCGCCCAGATGCCGGTGCCGAGGGCTTTGGCCACCGCCTCTTTGGCGGCAAACCGCGCGGCGTAGTTCATCGCGGGCTCGGCGCAGGCGTCACAGTAGGCGATTTCGCCGGCGGTGAAGGTGCGTTCTTTGAAGCGCTGCCCGTGCTTCTCCAGCATCGCGCGAATGCGAGACACTTCCACGAGATCAATGCCGATGCCGGTGGCTTTCATGCGGGATCAATTGCGGTAGGTTGCCATGACGGCAAGCATCTCGCGCACGGCGCCATGCAGGCCGATGAAGACCGCGCGGGAAACCAGGTGGTGGCCGATATTCAGCTCCGCCAGATGCGGCACGGGCCAGAGGGCAGGGAGATTTTTCGTGGTGAGACCGTGCCCGGCATTGATCTGGAGGCCAAGGGCGTGGCCCAGCTCTGCAGCGGCACACAGTCGCGCCACCTCGGTATCACGTTCCGTTCCCGCATGATTGGCAAAGGTGCCCGTGTGCAGTTCGATCATGGCCGCGCCGATCTCCGCACTGGCGCGCACCTGATCGAGATCGGGATCGATGAACATGCTGACGCGGGTGCCGTTGTCGCTGAGGGCCTTCACTGTGCGGCGCAGCGCATCACGCTGCCCGGCCACATCCAGGCCGCCTTCCGTCGTGACCTCTTCGCGGTTTTCCGGCACCATGCAGACAAAGTCGGGACGCACCTGCAGGGCGATGTCCAGAATCTCCTGGGTGTTGCCCATTTCCAGATTCAACTTGGTGCCGAGGTGCTGGCGGAGCAAAAACACATCCGCGTCCTGAATATGGCGGCGGTCGGCCCGCAAATGCACGGTGATCGAATCTGCCCCCGCCGCCTCCGCCGCCAGGGCGGCTGCCAGTACAGAGGGCTCCGCATTCGCTGAGTCTGGCATGGTACGGTAGCGTGCCTGTCGCAAGGTCACGACATGGTCGATATTGACTCCGAGGAGCAGGTTGGTTTGGGGCATGAGCGCTATTTAGCGCAGGCATTCCCAGCCGCAAGCATTGGGTCCATGTGTCGTTTTCACAAATTTGACGAAAAAATGTAACGGCAGGCCCAAGAAATTGAAGTACTAAATCGCTGCGTCATGTGAGAGCGCATGAGCAATCATCCTGAGATACTTTTATGAAATCCTTCTTCTATACGATCATTATCATTGGCGGTGCCTTCCTGGCCTATGACTACTTCGGAGCGCCTCCCGGTAAGAAACTGGTGTTCAAAAGCCTCAACCCGCCGGTGCAGCACAAAGCCGCGCCGGTAAAGCCGGTGGAGGAGGAAAAAACCGTGGAGAAGGAAATGACGTCAGCCCCGGTAAAGCCAGTGGTGGTGGAGCCGCCAAAACCGGTAGCACACGCCTCTGCGCCGAAGCCTGCTGCACCTGCTTCCTCCGGGCCGAAGTTTGCCCCCATCGAAGCCCTGACCGGGAACTGGCTGAAGATTCCCGTGTCCGCTTTTCCAAGAGAGGTCAAGCTGCTGCAGGATGCAGAGTTCAAGATGAGCGTGGGCATGAGCAAGATTGCCGCCGGCGGCAAGGCTTATGCCCTGGCGGCAGACAACGGGATGCTCACCCTCGCACCGACCGCCACCTCGCCGGCACGTGCCCAGCAGCCCATCGATGGCACCGATTTGAAGGCGCAGCTCAACGCATCCTACGAGAAGTGGAAACTCGTGCGCGTGGAAGAACTCAAGGCTATTGCCGCAAAGAAAGCGCAGGCTCAGTCGATGGCTCCGGCGGTCGAGGCAGGGCCTTCCAGCAGTGAGGTGGGTGCGGACGGCAAACCGCTGCGTGATGCTACGAGCGCCTATCCACTGCTCATTGCCAGCATGAAGAATGGGCAGGTCACCGAGATCAAGCCGGAGCATGTCACCAACTGGCAGGACGCGCAGCCCGCCGTGATTCAAGGCAAGCAAGGCTGGGCCATCAAAGTGGGCTGCGATGTGAAGACCGTGTTTGGCATGCAATCCACCGAAGCGCAGGCCTTGGTGCTCAACGGCAAAGTCATCGGCTGGTATTACACCGGCTCAGGTGAAGAAGTGCCGTGATGAAATTTTACATCCATGCAAGTTTCCGTTTGCCAGCGGAAGGGGAGCGTTTACTATCGCGACCCCAAACGGCAAAGGAGCGGTAGTTCAGTTGGTTAGAACGCCAGCCTGTCACGTTGGAGGTCGCGGGTTCGAGCCCCGTCCGCTCCGCCAGTTGGGTTATTCAGGACGCCTTGCATTTCGCAGGCGTCCTTTTTTTCTTTTTGCCATCTCCAGCATCTGCTGCGTTGCCGCTGAGGCTGGGAATGGTGAACTCGCACAGGCTCCCGCCTTCAACTGGCATGGGGTGATTCACGCAGATTTGGTTCCTGCAGGAAAGTTCTGGGAAATAAAGGGCACGCAAACTGGCAGGGGAGCCATTCGCTGGTGAGGTATCCACCGGCGCATTCCTCTGAATTGAGGCTGCCCCTTACTTTTTTTCCAGCACACTCTCATAACAATGCTGTTCTTCCGGCAGCATGCTGGCTTTGGGATTGATGGCTTTAATCACTCCCAGTGCTTCGTTATGAAATCCGCTGCTGTTGGCGATGGCGGCAAATACGGCTCGCTGGCCCTCTGTGAGCAGATTGAGGTCAATGAACTGAAGGTTTTCGACCGCCTGTTGATTGTCGCGCAGACGCCAGCGCGCCAGCGCAACCGTGAGTTTGCGCTGATTGTCCTTGGGCTGGATTTTCAGCAGACTGGCCGCATTGCGCAGAGCGAGTTCAATGTTACGACCGGCGAGCAGGCTGACATAGAGCTGGGTCTCGGCGAAATTGGTGTCATCCGGCCAGCGTGCCACCGCTTCCTGCGAAGCTTGTATCAGAGATTCGGTGTCGCGGTTGGCCAGAGATGCTTTGATCAGGCCGGTAAAAGCTTCACGCTCGACGAGGGGCGAGGCCGATGCCCGCTGTGCCGCTTTGATGGCCAGCCGGTATGCATCCTCGGCGATGTCATAATGGCCGCGGTCCTCGCCATACTTGGCGATCTGCAGCAGAGCAGGGTAGCGTCCGTTGAAGTGGGCTGCATCTTTGGCCAGGATCAGTTTGGAACGCAATTCTTCGGATGGCTTGTTCAAAATGAAGGCCAGATGCGCGCGGAACATCGCCATGGTGGTTGGATCCAGCACCTCCGCCACTTTGGGGTCGTTGACCAGGCGCTCCAGATCACTGAAACGCTGCAGCATGGTAAGCGCGTTCAGGTAGTTTTCCAGCAGGCCTTGATGAGCTTTGGCATCTTCCTCCGGCAGTACGGCCAGCACCTGGCGATATTCCCCCTCTTCAACCAGCCAGCGCACGAATGGCAGCAATTGATCGCGCTTTTTATCCCGGTACTTTGCCGTGGCGGTGGTCACGATTTCCATTTTGCGAGCGGGTGACTGCTGCACTTCACGCTTCAGCGCAGTCACGTAATGTCGGTCATCCGCCTTGGGGTGGGTTTTGAGGCGATCGATCAACCGGGTGGTGTCCGCAGGGGTTAATGCAGGCTGGCTGTTGATGGTCTCCAGGGCTTGCAGGCCGAGCGCATCATCCTGGTCGGCCAGTTTCCACAGTGTCTCCATGCCTTTTCCAGTTTCGGTGGGATTGCCGGAGGACATTTGCACTTTGGCAAACCTTAGCATCCCCTCTCTGTCATCCGGGTGTTTGTCCGTGTAGTTGCGCAGCACATTGAGGAGCGGTTTGTTCTGCTCATGCTGCCCCCAGACATCCGCCGCCAGTTTCATCAGCGCCTCACTGGGTTGCTGCACCCGCATCAGTTTTTCCAGCGCCGCAGAGGCCTCCTTGGGCTTTCCCAAATTCATGAGGCAGCGCACATGCAACTGCCTGTCGGAAGGAGTCAGAACCTCCATCTTTTTCAGCTTGTCGTAAAAATACAGGGCAGTGTCACGCTTCATCAGCGTGAAATATTCAAAGTTCAGCCGGATGGCATCCTCGCTTTCCGGGGCTGCATTGTAGGCTTCCTGGGCTTTGATGATGGCATTTCTGGCCTGACCGTTTTCAGCCATGTTCCGTGCCTCCTTGACCATGCTCTCCGCGCGCATGTTCTTGTAGGAGTTCTTCAACGGCCGCGCATAGACCACACCAAGAATGAGCAGAGTGGTGCAGATGCTGGCGATCACGAAAGCGGCGATCCAGCGCGCTAGAGGCGACTGCCGGTCACGATGGGCCACCGTCGGCGGCACCAGCCACTCCCAGGTGGCGATGAATGGGCGCCACAAGATGAAGGGTTTCTGAGAGAGATCCTTGGTGGGATCAATGTTTTGGTTCCAAAGCATGAAAAGGTTGTGACAGGGGCATGGAGTGTAGGTGTACAGATTCCGCCGTCACGTTGAAAATTAAACTGTCACTGGATTGTCAGATTCGGACCCCGCAACAGAGCGCAACCGCGTGAAAATTCAGTTGAAAAGCCTGCCGGACCTCCTAAAACACCCGTCCGCGATTGAACGTCCGGTAGGTGCGAACAACCAAAGCCGCGCCGCCGTGGCGTTTAATGCTCCAACCAACCGCTCCCCACGACGTTATGATCCAAGTTAAGAATCTCATCAAGACGTTCGGCACCAAAGTGGCTGTCGAGGACGTCTCCTTCTCCGTGGAAAAAGGCGAAGTCCTTGGCTTCCTCGGGCCCAACGGTGCTGGGAAATCCACCACCATGCGCATGGTCACCGGTTACTTCCGACCCACCAGCGGCAGCGTGCAGCTCTGTGGCATCGACATGCTCGAAGAACCGGAACTGGCCAAACAGCGACTCGGTTATCTGCCGGAAAACGCTCCGCTGTATTCCGACATGACCGTCGCCAGCTTTCTCGGCTTTTGTGCCGAACTGCGCGGCATGCATGGCGCGCAGCGCACCCAAGCCATCGACCGGGTGCTTGACCTCTGCTTCCTCGACAGCGTGCGCAACCAGAGCGTGGACACCCTCTCCAAAGGCTACCGTCACCGCACCTGCTTTGCGCAGAGCATCATTCACGATCCCGATGTGCTCATTCTCGACGAACCGACGGATGGTTTGGACCCGAACCAGAAGCATGAAGTGCGCAGCATGATCAAGCGCATGGGCCAGGACAAGGCCATCATCTTTTCCACCCACATCCTGGAAGAAGTGGAGGCCGCGTGCTCCCGCGCGATTATCATCGACCGCGGCAAGGTCGTGGCCGACGGCACCCCCGAAAGCCTCAAGAAGCTGGTGCCCGGTGCCAGCACGCTCGACGAGGTCTTCCGCAGCATCACCAAGTCCGAAACGGCCCACAAAAAAGCCGCCTGATTCACTGCCTTTTTCTTTTTTAATTTCTCCCCCCAATCCAACCACCACATGAGCAACCGAGATTTCCAAAACACCCTGGCCGTCTTCAAACGGGAGTTCCTGGCCTACTTCAACTCCCCCGTCTTTTACGTCATCGTCGTCATCTTCCTGCTGGCGGCGAATGGCTTCACCTTCTTCTTCTCCCGCATTCTTGACTTTGATGACGTGTCTCTCTCCACACGCTTTTTTGTCTGGCATCCGTGGATCTACACCGTGCTGGCCCCTGCCGTGGGCATGCGCCTATGGTCGGAGGAGCATCGTCTGGGGACGATCGAGCTGCTTATGACCATGCCGGTTTCCCCCTGGCAGGCCATCTGTGGCAAGTTCCTGGCCGCCGCCGGTGTCTGGCTCATCGCCCTGGCGCTGACCATCCCGATCGTGTTCACCATGTCCTATCTGGGAGATCCCGACAGCGGACCCATCATCAGCGGTTACGTGGCGAGTTACCTGTATGCCATGGCCTGTCTGGCCCTGACCTCCGCTGTCAGCGCCTTCACGCGCAGCCAGGTGGTGTGCTTTATCATCAGCGTCTCGTTTTGCCTGTTCATCGCCCTCATCGGTGACCCCAGCCTGACGCAGACGGTGATCAGTGCCGTCCCCGTCGGGATGGAGTCGGTGGTGCGGTTCATCAACTACTTCAGCTTCATGGACCACTTCTTCGAGATGACCAAAGGCATCTTCGTTCTGCGGGATGTGCTGTACTTCGTCTCAGTCATCGTGGTGGCGCTGCTGGTGACCGACGTCGGTCTCCGCGCCAAACGCGCGTGATTGCCTTGTCGATTTCACCTTTTTAATCCAACTTTTTTGCCATCATGAGTTCTTCCAACAAGACTGCCGCTGCGGGCATCACCGCGCTGTTGATCATTGCCGTCATTATCGCCGTCAACTTCCTCGTCGGCGGCGTGGGCTTCGGTAATCTACGCCTCGACCTGACCGAGGACGGCCTCTACACCCTCTCCACGGGAACCAAGAACATTCTTGGCCGCATCAATGCCGATGAACCGGTCACGATCAAATTCTACTCCACCACCGACGACCGTGTGATGCCGAACCTCCTCAAGCCGCACGCCCGCTCGATTGAGGACCTGCTGCTGGAGTATGAAAAACAGAGCCACGGCAACGTGACGCTGGAAGTCATCCACCCGAACCCGGACACCGATGACGAGCAAAAAGCGAAAGATGATGAAATCCGTGGCATGACGGTCAATCAGGAAGGGGATCAGATCTACCTCGGCCTGTCCGTCCAGTCCCTGGACCGCAAGGAAATCCTGCCGTTCCTCAACCCGGAAGATGCCACGGCGTTTGAATACGACGTTTCACGTGCCATCGCCAAGGTCATCAAGCCCAACAAAACCATCATCGGCGTCATGAGTGCGATGCCCATTGCCGGTGTGCCTTCCATGCCCTTCCAGCAGCAGCGTGGTCCGGAGGCCTGGGCGGTAGTGCAGCAGCTCAAGGCCGACTACGAAGTGCGTGACCTGCCCATGACCACCGCCAAGATCGACGCCGACATCACCGTCCTCCTCGTGGTGCATCCGGCGGAGATCAGCAAGTCGGCTGAGTTTGCCATCGACCAGTACCTTCTTGGCGGCGGCAACGTCATCGCTTTTGTGGATCCGATGAGCCTCCTGGCCCAGGCCATGAGCACCCAGCCCAACCCGATGAATGGCCAGCCGGGCAACATGATCAACACCTCCTCCGACCTGCCCAGTTTGTTTAAGGCCTGGGGCATCAGCTACCAGAAAGACATGGTGGTGGCGGACATGAACTTCCGCGGCGTGTTCCAGAACCGCCCCATTCCCACCGCACTGCAACTGCCGCACAAGGCTATCAATCAGGACGATCATGTGACGCGTGGTCTGCAGTCATTCACTCTCATGAATGCCGGGGCCTTTGCCATCGATCGCAAGGACGGACTCAATGTGGTCACACTCGCCTCCAGTTCGGAGGCTTCCGAGATGATCGACACTGCGGCGGCTGAAAAACTGCGCCGCGAGCCCATGGTGAACTTCACCCCCAGTGGCAAGAAGCAGGTGCTCGGAGTCCGCATCTCCGGCAAATTTAAAACCGCCTTCCCAGACGGCATTCCGGCCGTTCCCGCTCCTGCCAAGGAATCCGGCGGTGCCGCTCAGGATGCCTCGGCACCTGCTGCCGCAGCGGCAAAAGCACCGGAAAAGAAAAAAGACGATTCCCTCAAGGAGTCCAAGGACAGCGAGAGCAATGTCATCCTCTTCTCGGACGCTGACATGCTCTATGACGCATTCTGCCTGCGCCAGGGCGATCTCGGCGTCGGCCTCATCACCAATGGCGGCAACCTGCCCATGGTCCTCAACGCGGTGGAGCTGCTCGCTGGCGGCGGGGATCTCGTCCAGGTGCGCAATCGCAAGGCCCCTGTGCGCCCCTTCACCAAGCTGAAGGAGATGCGCGAATCTGTGGAGGAAAAATATCGTCCGCAGCTCGTCAAGCTGGAGAAAGAACGCCAGGAATTGGCAGAAAAACTCAGCAAGGCCCGTCCTCAGCTCGATCTCAAGAAAGGGGCTTTGATCATCGATCAGGGCACCATGAACAATATCAAGGAGATGGAGAAAAACTCGAAAACCATCGACAAGCAGGTGCGGGACATCCGCAAAGAGGTCAACAAAGAGGTCGAGTTCAGCAAGACTCTGATCAAGGCGTTCAATGTCGTTATTGTTCCGCTTGTGGTGGCCATACTGGGCATCCTGCTTGCCATGCAGCGCCGTGTTCGAACCGCAGCAGCCTGATTCCAACCTGACATCCATTTTCGCACCCTGTTCTTTGCCTCAACACTATGAAGAAGATCATTATCCTCTTGGTCGCACTCGCCGCCATCCTTGGCATTGCCTACATGAAGAGCAACGAGCGCAACAGCCGCCTGAATCGTTCCGTCACCAGCATCAAATCGCGGGAACTGCTCTTCACTGACTTTGACATCAACGGCATCAAAAAGATCCGAATCAAGGACGAGAAGTCGGAGAGCACCCTGGCCGTCCAGAATGACACCTGGGTCCTGATGGAACGCGGTGGCTACCCGGTGGAGAAGGAAAAGCTCCAGACCGCTCTGATGAGCATTAAGTACGAAAAGATTAAAGCTGGCCGTCGCATCGGCAAGGACTCGTGGAGCAAGGTGGGAGTGAACTCCCCAGGCGGCACCGCCACCCCAGGTACAGGCACTCTCGTCGAGTTGTTCGACGACAAGGACTCGCTCAAATACTCCTTCGTGCTGGGTGGGCAGGTCACCAGCTCGGGTGGATCCAACAATGATCAGATGAAGATGTTCGGCGGTCCTACGGGCAACCGTTTCGTCCGCATCGCGGGTGAGGACACCATCTGGGAAATCGGTGAACAGTTGCCTGACCTGGTGACCAAACCTGACGCATGGCTGGCCAAAGCCTTCATTGATGTGCAGAAGCTGAAGTCGGTCGAAGTCACCGCCTCCAAGCCCGAGGACTCGTGGAAAGCCGCCCGCACTGAAGAAACCGGAGACTTCCTCCTCCAAGGTGCCAAGCCCGACGAAAAAATCGATGCAGGCAAGGTGACGCTCGCCACGCTGCTTTCCACCGCCACTTTCAACGACGTGCAAGGCAAAGACCAGGCCGCCACCCTCATGAAGGATGCTGTGAAGGCAAAGCTCGTGACCTTCGAAGGTTTCACCTACAACCTCCAGGCCGTGAAACAGGGCGGACAAGGTGCCGGGGACAAACACTTCCTCACTGTGAATGTCAGTGCCGATCTTCCCAAGGAACGCGCCCCGGTGAAAGATGAGAAGCCCGAAGACAAAAAGAAGAACGATGAAGCTTTTGCGGCAGATAAGAAAAAGCTGGAAGAAAAGCTGGCCAACGAGAAGCGGTCCGAAGGCTGGGTCTATGAGGTCACTGAATACACCGTCAGCAGCCTCTTGAAAAAGCGTGCCGAAATTCTTGCCGCGCCGCCGAAGCCCGAGGCTCCTGCTGCCGCAGCGAACGGCCAGCCTGCGGGGGGGCTGCCCGACATTAAAAAGATGATTCCTGGTATCAGCCCGTCAGTCGTGACGCCCGCTCTGTCAGTGCCCGCCAGCCCGTTGCCCGCTGTGCCCAAAACAGAACTCAAGCCTGCTCCAGCTCCAGATGCCAATCCGATCACTGGTGAAAAGCCAGCTCAGGCCGCCAAGCCTATGGAAGCAACGACCAAACCTGTCGAAGTGACCACCAAGCCAGTGGAACTCACCAAGCCTGTCGAGCCTGCCAAGCCCGCAGAGCCTGCCGCTACCAAGCCGGTGGAACCCGCCAAGCCTACGGCTGATTCCCCCAAGTGAGGTGCGCCCGTGGCGAGTTGATTCGCTACTCAAGGTGCCAGCGCCTTCTCAAGTACCTGGCCATCCGCGCCGGGGAAGGGGATGCCCAGCAGGCGTGCCATCGTCGGTGTCACGTCGATGTTCTTGATTTCATCCAGGACCACGCCCTGCTGCACCCCGACGCCGCTGATGACAAAGCCGCCGTAGAGGTTCGGATCGGTCTGCAAATGGCCGTGGGCACCTTTGGGCGGATCGTTCGGGATGATGACGTCGTTGTCAGCGAGGGAATCGGTGAAGGTGTAGCCATCGGCGGCCAGCAGCACGAGGTCGGGTTCGCGGCCATCCTTGGCGGCGGTGACGTGATGGAGTTTGGTATCGAAATCTTTGGCTTCGACCACGCCCTCGACGCCTTCCAGCTTGGCCAGAGTTGGGGTGATTTGTTGCAGGATACTGTCGCGGTTCGCATCATCGAGCACATAGACGAAGCAGGCACCGCCTTCGGCCATGGCGAAGACCTGGGAATCGGGCGCGAGGGTCTTGCCCAGCACTGCTTTCACGAAGCCATCCTTCCGCAGTGCGGCATTGGCATTGATGGATTTGGTGAAGGTGACGAAGCCGTGGTCGGTGGTGATGATGAAGGTGGTTTTGTCACGGATGCCTGCTTCCTCCGTGGCACGCACGATGTCCGCCACACGGTTGTCTGAATCATTCGCCGCCCAGTAGGCCTCCGGCACCTGGCGGCCGTTGGAGTGCTCGAAGGAATCGAGAGTCACGAGATGCAGCGCGAGGAAGTTCGGCTTGTGCTTTTTGATGATGTGCTGCGCGAGCTGCGAGTACATGTAGTCGCGCTGCGCCTTGCCCGGATTGCCCAGCTTGCACCACTCATTCTGCTTCTCGATTGGGATGCCTGCTGCACGTGCCTCCTCCAGCAGGGAAGGGGTGCCGTATTTCTCGAACAGCTCCTGCTCAAACACATCCGGCACCGTCCAGTCCAGCGTCTTCGCTCCGCGTGATGCCGGCCAGATCACCCCGGCGGTGGTCAAACCTGCCGCCTTGGCCGCGTCGTAGATTGTGGGTGTCTTGACGATCTCATCCTTGTTGAAGATCGGGTCAGGAATCAGCGGAACCTTCTTCCGCGTGGCACGGTCAAAGTACTCATTCGCCAGCACGCCATGCTTGGACGGATGCACCCCCGTAACAAGCGTCGTGTGGTTTGTCCACGTCACCGTGGGAAACGAGCACTCCATGCGCTTCGCCCGCACGCCTTTGTCCGCCAGCGCCTTCACCGCCGGCATGTGGCATTTGGGGTCATCAAAGTACTGATGCGCCCAGCCGTCGATGCTGATGAGGATGACGTGTTCCGCAGGAGCTGCGTGGGCCAGAGTCGTCGCAGTGAGGAGGAGGGCGAGGGCGCGGATGAGCATGGGTGAGTATGATGAACGGCCATGAGGCGTCAATGATCACGGCGAGTATTCTGGGCATGAATGCAGTGGGGCAAAGTACTTGAGAGCTTTAGCTCGTTCTGGAACCTCCGCAGGCCACCCAGAGCGAGCTAAAGCTCGGTAGTACTTTGGCAGCAGGTGCGCCGCGCATTCACCGCATCACCCCACACTGCTCCTTGAAAAAACGCACGATCAGGGGTGGTGCGGCACTGGAGAAAGTGTGCGAGCCGGAATAAACATAGGCCACGAAAGGCGTGCCGCTGCGTGAGGGGAACAAGGTGCAGTTCGAGCCCCAGGGCACGCCTGCGGCATCGCAGTGGTTGCTGCGCTTGACCTGTTCCATCGTTGCCTGCTGGGCGGCGAATTTCACGATCTGATCCTGCGTGCCTGCCAGATGCATCGCCGGTTTAGCGGGCAGGGTGACGTTGCCCATGCGTGCGGTCGTGGCAGCGGAGGGGGCGACGGCAGCCAGGGCGCGGGATCTTGCATGCCATAGCAGATAGGTGAAGAAGCCACCGTTGGAGTGGCCGGTAGCAAACACGTGCCGGGCATCGACTTGATACTTCTGCCTCAGGTCGGCGAGGACGGCGTCAAACAAATGCAGATCGCGGTCGCCCTGGTCCCCCTCGCGGGTTTGCCAGCCGGGTTTACGCCCCTCGCGGTCCAGTTGGGAGGGCGTGTTCAAACCTTGCAGGTAGATCACGATGGCCTCCGGCCACTGCTGGTGCAGGCCGAAGCTGCTGGCCACCACCGAGGCAGACCCGCCATGGCCGTGAAACACGAACACGACGGGAGCAGGCTGCTGTTGTGCGGTCGGTGGCACATGCACCAGACCGGTGCGCTGGAAGCCGTCCACCATGATCTGGTAGGGCACCACGCCTTTGGGTGTGCCGCCGCGTGCGCCTTTGAGCGCCGGGCGCAGCTGCCTCAGCAGCACCCGGCAGCCAGTCTGGGGGAGCGAAAGCGCCAGCAGCGCGGTGGAACGGAGGAGGATACGCCGGTTCATACGTCAGCGCATAAACGCTGGGAATGCGCTGGAGTTGCTTGAAAGTACGATGGGCACTCCTGCCCGTCGATTCCAACGCTTGCGAATCGCCCCCAGACCGACGGGCAAGAGTGCCCATCGTACTGTGATCAAGGAGCTGCGACCACTTTCTTGCCGATGCAGTACAGCTTCTCTTCCGAGCGGATGAAGAGGCAGCCATCGCTCACGGCCACGCTGGCGCGCACGCTGGCAGCGTTGCCGTTGGGCTTGGTGCCGTTGCCCATGTCGTTGACGCCTAGCAGTTCAAACTTGTCGGTGTTTGCTTTGGCGACATAGACCTCGCCCCAGAAGTTGATGCAGTACACTTTATCATCCACCACGGTCGGGCTGCTTTCAAATTTGGTCTTGCCGCCGAGTTCACCGCTCCAAACGACCTTGCCGGTCTTCGGCTCCAGGCAACTGAGGATCTTCTTGCCGCCGTCGAGGACGTAGAACTTGCCTTTGTAGAAGGCGGGAGTGGGCACGTCGCTGGTGACGCCTTTAGGCTCGGTCTGCCAGGTGGGCTTGGTTTCGCCTTTGGCGTCGAGCGGCATGGCAAAGACGGGCGAATTTTTCGGGGCGCAGACGATGGCCATGCCCTCGCCAGTTACGGGGGAGGGGACGAGGCGGAAGAACTTGTTGTAGCCTTCGCCGGGTGGGTTCCAGGTGGCGATGCGGGAGAATTCCTTGCCGGTGGCGGCGTCGTGGATGGTCAGGGTGTCACCACCGGAGATGAGCATGAGGCGCTTGCCCTTGTGAGTTGCAAAAACCGGGCTGCTGAAAGCTTCCAGCGATTCGGTGGAGCCAAGGCTGGGGCGGATGTGCTTCCAGATGTCCTTACCGGTGGCTGGATCAATAGCGAGGATGTAGCTGCGCATGTCCTTGCCCTCGGTGCCCTTGTTGAATTTGCCCTGGAATTGGAAGGCCTCATTGCGCTGCAGCACCTGGATGTAGAGCTTGCCACCATCAAGGGCGGGGCTGCTGCCATAGGTCCACTGGGTGGCGAAGGCACCGTGCGTCTCTTTGAAGTCGCGCTTCCAGATGATCTTGCCGTTGAAGTCGCAAGCGGCGGCGATGGCGTTGGCGAAGAGGAAATAAACGTGGTCACCGTTCGTTACGGCGGAGGGGCTGGCGAGGTTGCTTTTGTCATCCCACTGGATTTCCGCGCCTTCGCTGATGGTGACGCGCCACTTTTCCCGGCCGGTCTGGGTGTCGTAGCACAGGCCGACGAGTTTTTTCTCCGCATCAATCGGGGCGGTGATGAAGAGGTTATCTCCCCAGATCACGGGGACGGAGGCGGAGAGTCCTGGTACATCCGCTGCCCAGCGCACGCCTTCGGTGGTGCTGAACTTGGCTGGCAGGCCGGTCTCGCCCGAGGAGCCGTCCTGGTTCGGTCCGCGCCAGCTCGGCCAGTTTTCGGCGAGGGCGGCGGAAGAGAGGGATAAAGAGGCGAGCAGGAGTGCGGCGGGTAATTTCATGACGGATGGGAGAGAAGCGAATACGCACTGGCATGTCGAGATGTTTTCGCGAATTGATCGTTAACTTTGAATCTGACCCACTGGCAATCGACCGCGCTCGCCCTTTTCGGCTTTGCCGCCGGGCTGGCTTTGCACCTGCGCTGGCATCCGCTGCGCCGGCATTTGTCAGACGCGTGGGACTGTTTGCGGCTGCGGCCTGCGTTGATTGTCTGGACCGCCGGAGCCATGCTGCTGGCCAGCGTGTTTGGCGAGACACCCCAAGCACCCTACTCGCTGCCTCAGCTCACCGACTGGCGGGAGATGCTCCTGCCGCTGGCGCGTGAAGCGCTGGCGCATCTGGCCGCACTGCCGCATGTGCTGCTGCCGCCGTGGCCGCTGGCTTGCTTGGTTCCTGTGGTGCTCGTGTTTCTGACCCTACGTATCTGGCGCTGGCCCTACCGCTATGGCGAACGCAGGCCTGGACCGGAGCAGAAATTTGCGCTGCTGGCAGTCACGCTAGTGGGTTTTGCCTGGCTGGGCCTGGAGGGCTCCAGTGCGCGGCACATGCTGAGTGAAGGAGTCGAAACACTGAAGCTAGGGCTGCGCTATGTTTTCACCGCCCTGGCTGCGGCGAGCGTGCAGGTGTGGCTGGTGCGCTTTGTGATGGCCTGGGAGAAGCCGCAGGAAACGGAGGCCGGTGGCGATGCCGCTGCTGCGCTGGAGTACACCTTTGCGCGCTGGCAGGGCGTGGCCTGTCTGGCGGGGTTTGACCTGCTGTGGATGACCTGGCGCTGGTGGCAAATGAACACGCCGCAGAGCATCGGCGCGTGGTGGTGGGTGGAGTTGCTCTTTTTGTTTGCGGCGCTGCCGGTCGCGGTGGCGGCGGTTCCTGGCCCTTTTTGGCAGCAGGGGGCTGCCTCTTTGCGCATTCTGTGGCGTGCTGCTGTGCCTTTGGCGCTGCTTTCCATTACAGCGCTCTACATTTTTATTCTCGCGCTCTACACGGTGGAAATGGGGCGCGTCTGGTGCGTCGAATCGCCATTTTGGCGCATGATCGTGCTATTGCTCAATGCATTGGTGCTTGCCATGCTCGATTGCTGGCTATTGCTAGCGGCTCTTCTTCTCATGCTCCGCCACGGCTTTTCACGTTCTCCATCCGCATGACCAGCGGCACGCTTTCTCCAGAACAGATCGTGCGGCGGGCGAAGTCGAACCTGGCTTTCGCTCTCGCTTGTCTGCCCAAGGAACGCCGCCGCGACATGATCGCGTTTTACGCCTTCTGCCGCGTCGTGGATGACATCGCCGATGATCCGAAGGCCAGCGCGGCGGACAAGGAAAAGGAACTCAACCACTGGAAGCGCTGCGTGGAGCAAGGCCAGCCGCCGGGACATCCTGTGCTGGATGAAATGCTCCTGCTCCCTCAGAAATACGGCTTCCCGCGTGCCTGGCTGTGCGAGATCATCGACGGCGTCGCCAGTGACATCTCAAAAACGCGCTACGAGACCTTTGAGGAACTGCTGGGCTACTGTTACAAGGTCGCGAGCGTGGTCGGACTCGTCAGCATTGAAATTTTCGGCCATCAAAATCCTGCCACCAAGGAGTATGCTATCAATCTGGGCTACGCGCTGCAGTTTACGAACATCATCCGCGACGTCGGCCAGGATGCGCGGGACACCGGCCGCATCTACATCCCTCAGAGCGAGCTGCGGAAGTTCGGCGTGCTGGAAAGCGAAATCATGGATGCCCGCCCAAGCGAGCGCTTCACCAAGATGATGGACTTCCAGTACCAGCGCGCACGGGACTACTACGATGCGGCGCAGAAGGCCCTGCCGCCTGAAGATCGCAAAAACATGGTGGCTTCCGAAATCATGGGCGCGATCTACTCGCGCATCCTCGAAAAGCTCAAACGCCAGCGCTACCCGGTTTTCGACAAACGCTGCCGTCTCAACAAACTGCACAAGGTGTGGATACTTGGCAGCCATTTGGTCAAAGCGCGCTTTGCCAAGTGAGGCGTGCGACCTTTCGTCAAAGCACGGTCAGGTTGCATTCAATACTTTTCTGATAGAAACCCCGCTTTTTGTGCGGCTTCTGCGTTCCCTATTTTCTCATGCGTTCTATTGCTCTCCTGCTCCTCCTTGCCGTGGCCACTGTTGGTCACGCCGAAACCAAGCCACTCAAAGCCCTCCTCATCGCCGGTGGCTGCTGTCATGACTATGCCAAGCAGCATGTGATCCTGAGCCAGGGCATCCAGGCACGGGCGAATGTTCAAGTGGATGTGGTGTGGACGGACGACAAATCCGTCACCCCGCCGCTGCCGCTGTATGACAATCCTGACTGGGCCAAAGGCTACGACATCATCATCCATGACGAATGCGCCGCCGGTGTGAAGGACATGGCTGTGGTGAAGCGCATCCTCGATGTGCACAAGACCATCCCGGCCGTGCATCTGCACTGCGCCATGCACAGCTTCCGCACCGGCACCGATGCATGGTTCAAGCACCTCGGCATCCAGTCCGCCTCCCACGGCCCGCAGGAGCCGATCGCGATCACGTTTGTGGACAAGGAGCACCCGATCACCAAGCCGCTCGCGGACTGGACCACGATCAAAGAGGAGCTCTATAACAACGTGAACATCTTCGACGGCCACCCGCTGGCCATGGGCAAGCAGGTCGTCAAAGGCAAGGATGTCGATTACGTGGTGGCCTGGACGAATGAGAAATCCGGTGCCCGCAGCTTCAGCACCACCATTGGGCACAACAACGACACCGTCGCGGATGCACGCTACCTCGATCTCGTCACCCGCGGCCTGCTGTGGGCCATGGACAAGCTCACGCCCGATTACCTGACGCCGTTCAAAGGGGAGAACAAGATCACCTTCGTTGCCGCCAAACCTGTCGAAGCTCCGAAGCCGCCCGTGTTGCCGAAGGATGGCCTGCCGGTGAAGGCCAGCGCCAGCAGCGAAGAGTCCGGCAAGGGCAACTATGCCTGGAAAGCCGTGGATGGCGATGAGGCCACCCGCTGGTGCGCCGCGAATCCCAATTACCCGCAGTGGCTTCAGCTTGAACTCGAAAAGCCGCAGACGCTCACCGGCATCAAAACCACCTGGGAAAACGCCGGGGTGTATCAGTTCAAGGTCGAAGGCAGCACCGATGGCAAAACGTGGAGCACGCTGGTCGATGGCAGCGACAACACGAAGAACGCGCCTTACTCGAACGACTTCGCCAAGGTGGAAGGCATCCGCTTCGTGAAGATTCATGCGCTTGCTAAAACGAGCGGCGGCTGGGCGAGCATCCGTGAGGTGCAGCTCAAAGGCCCCAACATTAAAGCCGTCGCGCCGAAGCTGAGCGAGGAGCAGAAGAAGGAATACGACAAGGCCAGCGATCCGCTCAAAGACGCGGGCAACATAGCACCGAAGATCGTGAAGCTCACGCCCGAGCAGGAGGCTGCCATCTTGAAGGATGTGAAGGTGGCTGATGGCTTCGATGTCTCCCTCTTCGCCAACAGCGCCGCCGCGAATTACCCGGTCTTCCTGGCCGCAGAGCCAGATGGCACGCTCTATGTCAGCAGCGATGGCGACGGCTCCGTGGAGCGCAAACCCAACCGTGGGCGCATCATCCGCCTGCGCGATCTCGATGGCGATGGCCGTGCCGATGAAACCAAAGTCTTCTGCGAGGTGGACAGCCCGCGCGGCCTCGTGTGGGACCATGACCGCCTCTACGTCGTGCATCCGCCACACCTCAGCGAGTTCATTGATGCCAATCACGACGGCGTCGCCGAAAAAGAAAACATCCTCGTCAATGGCATCGCCTTCGGTTTCAAAGACCGCCCCGCCGACCACACCACCAACGGCCTCAGCCTCGGCATCGACGGCTGGCTCTACATCGCGGGTGGGGACTTCGGTTTCATGGATGCCGTAGGCACAGACGGGAAGCATTTGCAGCATCGCGGTGGCGGTGTCATTCGCGTGCGCCCAGATGGCAGCGGTTTGGAAATCTACTCCACCGGCACGCGCAACATTCTCGAAGTCGCCATCAGCCCGCTGATGGATATGTTCGCCCGTGACAACACCAACGACGGCGGCGGCTGGAACGTGCGCTTCCACCACTTCACCGGCCTGGAAGATCACGGCTACCCGCGCCTCTACAAAAACTTCAACGATGAGTGCATCCAGCCCCTCGCTGACTACGGCGGCGGTTCAGGCACCGGCGCGGTTTACATCGACGAGCCCGGCTTCGGAGCGTGGAACAACGCGCCGTTCACCTGCGACTGGGGCACCGGAGCCCTCTGGCACCATCAGGTGAAGCCCAAAGGCGCCACCTTCGAGGAAACCCGCAAGCCCGAGCCCTTCATCAAAATGACCCGCCCCACCGACGCCGATGTCGATGGCAACAGCCGCGTCTATTGCGCCAGTTGGAAAGGTGCCACCTTCGGCTGGGCCGGCCCCGATGTCGGTTACATCGTGCAGGTGAAGCCGAAAGGTTTCAAAGCGGAGCCGCTGCCGGATTTCGCGAAGGCGAGTGATGAGGAGTTGGTGAAGGCGCTAGAATCAGCGAGCAACCGCCGGAGAATGGAGGCACAGAGGGAATTGATGAGGCGCGCATCGTTGCTGTTAGAGCGTCAAACATATGACGCGGGTCGGTATCAACAGATATGGTCCAAACTGTTGAAAGCTGCGACGAAGGGGGATGGAGAGCTAAAGGCCAAAGCTTCGATGGTATATACCCTTGGCCGACTCGTTGCCTTTTCAGAGAACGAGATTGTAAATGAATTGATGCAGCACGGTGATCTCCATGAGCATGTGTTTAGGGCGGCGTTTGAGAATAATAAATATTTTGAGGAGGCAAACAGGCGTGGTGGTCCAGTGTTGCCCGGCCCTGTGTTGGAACACTTGAAATTTAATTCGAACGCATCTCTGCCGAAATCGCCGAGAGTGCGATTGCAGATTGCTTCAGTGCTGAACAAAGGATTTGGAATCACGCGATATGCCGGTCAGCCACAGCCGTGGTTTCAAGCATTGCTGACGGATGAAGATGCGGTGATTCGTCATGTCGCTATCAGACGTATGCGCGCGGGATGCCTCGAACTTGATGGTGGCTTCAACAGGAATCATGCTTACGGCGGTCTTTTTGGTGTGGGAAGCACTCGGGGTGATGGAAATCTGCCTTATATCGCCGAGCTTTTCAGTGTCGTGGACGCTGTGGGCAGTCAACAGGGCGCATTGAATTCTCTGGAGGTTCTAAAAGGAGTTCATTCCACTAAAGTCGTCACCGGCCTCATCGAGCGTCTCACCAAAGCTACCGATCCCGCCTTGCGCCAGGGCATCCTCGCAGCCCTTTGCCGCCTGCATTTCCACGAAGGCGAATGGAAGGGCGACTCCTGGGGCACGCGCCCAGACACACGTGGGCCCTACTACCAGCCGGAGGCTTGGAGCGAGACGCCGAAGATCGCGGCTGCCTTGAAGGAAGCGCTGGCCAAGGCTTCGCCAGAGGAAGCTGCTTTCCTGGTCAAAGAAATGAACCGCAACCGCATTCAGTTCAATGAAGCGCTCGTGCGCATCCTGGAGCTTGCCAAAAAGGATTCGAAGGTGATCCCCGATGCGGTGGCGCAGCTTGCCACAGCCGACACCATTCCTGCCGATGCGGTGCCGCTCTTGGTGGCTGCCGTGAAAGCCGCAGAAAAAGGTGGCGAGTCGGTCAGCCCGGTCACGCTTTCTAAAGCCATCATCGCGCTCACCAAAACCGACAGCGCGGAGGGCGTCAGCGCCACGCTCGCGGCCTTCCACTTCTTGAAGCATGCGAAAGATGCGACCAAAGAGTTTGATGATGCGCGCAATGCCTTCATGGGTGCCCCGAAGCTGGAAAACCATCACCAGCTCATCGAAGACGCCGCTGTGAAGCAGCTTGGCAAGCCCGTCGGCATCTGGGCAGATGCGGCCCTTATCTCCCTCAGCACGCGCAAAAGCGGTGCGCCGGAGTCCCGCGATCTTTCCGCCAAGGCGCTCGACGCCGGGTGGCAGCTTCCACAGCGCCGGATCCAGATCATCACTGGCGCTGGCGAGGTGAAGAGCCTCGCTTATGCCGATAAAATCATCGCCGCACTCGATGATCCTGACAAAGCCGTCGCCGCACAGGCGAAGATCATTGCAGGCCGCATGAAGCTGGAGAAAAAGGCCAAAGACACCAGCCCGCTCGTCGGCTCACTGAAGCCCGAAGACGCCCTCGCTGCCGTGATCAAAACCAAGGGAGATGTCTCCATCGGCGAGCAGGTTTTCACCAAGGCCACCTGCATCGCCTGCCACACCACGAAGGAATCCGAAGCGCAGAAAGGGCCCTACCTCGGCAACATCGCGCAGACTTACAAGCGCCCCGATCTCGCGCAGAACATCCTCGATCCCAACAAGACCATTGCGCAGGGCTTCGTCACCGAGGTCGTCACCCTCAACGACGGTACGCAGCAGATGGGCTTCATTACTCTGGAGTCCGCCGACAGCGTGAAACTGCGCAACGTCGCCGCCCAGGAGTTCACCTTTGCCGTGAAGGACATCAAGAGCCGCCAGAAGCTGCCCATCTCCATCATGCCCCCCGGCTTGATGACGAACTACACCGTGCGTGAGTTTGCGAGCCTGCTGGATTATCTGGAGTCACTGGCGAAGAAGTAGGGCGGCAGCAAAGTAGGCTTGTTGCTGTGCAACAAGGGTGCGTTTTCGCATCGCCCCAAAGTTCACTGCAATTCATACCGTGGTCGTAGGATGGGTGTGGCGACAGCCCGCCCGTCCATCAGCGCACGACAAGGTTTGCGGCGTACGAACATCCTCGTGGTCGGGCGGTTTGGCGGAGGGGCTTTGGCGTCAGGAAGAGTGTCTTGCGCGCCAAACACTCCCAACCTACGTCCCGGAGTGCTCGCCCTCCATGTCGCTACTCATGCCTTGACTTTAAAGCGCCCGCGCGACCCTGACCACCGAACCTTTGCCGTTCCTCACGCGATCACTTCCTTCACCACGTGCCCTGCCACATCTGTAAGCCGGAAGTCACGGCCCGCATGACGGAAGGTGAGCTTTTCGTGATCGAGTCCTAGCTGGTGCAGAATGGTCGCATGCAGATCGTGCATGTGCACTTTGTCCTCGACGGCCATGTGGCCGATGTCGTCGGTGACTCCATGGGCGTAGCCAGATTTGAAGCCGCCACCAGCCACCCAGACGGTGAAGCCGAGAGGGTTGTGGTCACGCCCGGTGCCGTTTTTCTCGGCGTAGGGGGTGCGGCCAAATTCGCCGCCCCACCAGACGATGGTGTCTTCGAGCAGGCCGCGCTGTTTGAGATCGTAGAGCAGACCCGCGATGGGTTTGTCCACGGCGGCGGCGTGGTCGCCGTGCTTGGGCAGGTTGGAGTGCTGATCCCAGGCGGGGTTGTTCGAGTTGTCGCCGTAGTTGACCTGGATGTAGCGCACGCCCTGCTCGGCCATGCGGCGTGCCATGAGGCATTGGCGGCCGTAGTTGTCGGTGGGCTTTTCGTTGATGCCGTAGAGCTTGAGCGTGGCTTCGGACTCATTGCTGATGTCCATGGCATCAGGCGCTTTGTTTTGCATGCGCCAGGCGAGCTCGTAGCTGCGAATGACGGCGTCGATGTCGGTGTCGCCGGGCATGGCATGGGCGGCCTGTTCGGCATTCAGCGAACTGAGCAGTCCGTACTGCTTGCGCTGCTGTTCGGGCGTCCAGATGGCGTTGGTGATGTTCTTGATGGTGGATTCTCTGGCAGGCTGGCCGGAGCGGCCCACAGGCGTTCCTTGGAAGACAGCAGGCAGGAAGGCGTTGCCGTAATTGCGCGGGCCACCGTTGCCCAGGCTCGGGCTGATGGTCATGAAGCCGGGCAGGTTTTCGTTTTCTGCGCCGAGACCGTACATCACCCAGGAGCCCATGCTCGGGCGGATGTTGCTGGTGGTGCCGGTGTGCATGAACAGCGTGGCCGGCCCGTGCGCGACGCCCTCGGTGTGCATGCCATGCAGGAAGCAGAGGTCATCCACATGCTGGTTGATGTGGGGAAAAAGATTGGAGGCCCAGCGGCCGGTTTCGCCGTGCTGCTTGAAGTCCCACAGCGGTTTCATCACACGTTGCAGCGCACCTTTGCCCGTCTTGGCGATGGAGCGGGAGTCCGCAACGTCGATGATCTTGCCGTCGTCTTTGAAGAGACGCGGCTTGTAGTCGAACGAGTCCACATGGCTCACACCGCCCTGCATAAAGAGGAAGATGACGCGCTTTGCCTTCGGCTGGTGGTGCGGCTTCTTGAGTGCGAGAGGATTGGCCAGCGCCGCCTGACTCTGCGCCATGGCCTGCCAGGCCAGGTAGCCGAAGCCACAGCCGGTGGTCTGGAGGAAGTCGCGTCGAGAAGAGAACATGCTGCTTTAACGTAGGCAGAGAGGGGGATTCTTCAAGCAGGCACAAAAAAGCGGCACCCGCGAAGGTGCCGCTTCAAGGCTTAGTCGGCAGAATTACAGCATTTCGGCCACAAAGGAGCGCTCATCAGTGAGTTCCTTGTTGGTGGCGGCGATCTTGGATTTGGCGAAGTCGTCCATCTCGTAGCTGGTGATGACCTCGTAGCTGCCCGGGGTGGTGGTGCGCACCGGCATGCCGGCCCACACTTCAGGATCGAAGCCGTAAAGGCCGTTGCTCTTCACCGCGATGGAATGGATCGCGCCTGGAGTGAAGAGGGAGCGGACGTGGTCCACGAGGGCGTTCGCGGCGGAGGCAGCGGAGGAAGCGCCACGGGCGGCGATGATCGCAGCGCCACGCTTGCCCACGGTTTCGAGGAAGGGGCCTTCGAGCCAGGCCTTGTCATTGATGACGCCTGCGGCGGCTTTGCCACCGATGGTGGCGTGGGCGAAGGCCGGGAACATCGTGGGGCTGTGATTGCCGTAGATGAAGATGTCTTTCACTTCGGTGAGGTCCACGCCGGCTTTTTGGGCGAGCTGGGTCTGTGCGCGGTTCTGGTCCAGGCGCACCATGGCGGTGAAGCGGTCCGGGGTCAGGCGCTTGGCCTGGGAGGCGGCGATCATGCAGTTCGTGTTGGCCGGATTGCCAACGACGGTCACGCGGGCGTCATCAGCGGCCACTGCGTCGATGATTTTACCCTGCTCGATGAAGATTTTGCCGTTGTCCTTGAGCAGATCGGCACGCTCCATACCTGGGCCACGGGGTTTGGCGCCGACGAGAAGGCACCAGTTGGCGTCTTTGAAGCCCACAGCGGGGTCGGAGGTCTGCACGATGCCTTTGAGCAGAGGGAAGGCGCAGTCGTCGAGCTCCATGGCCACGCCGGCGAGGGCGGCCAGAGGCTTTTCAAACGGAGCTTCAATGAGCTGGAGGATCACCGGTTGATCCGGGCCGAACATGGCACCGGAGGCGATGCGGAAGAGAAGGGCGTAACCGATTTGACCGGCGGCGCCGGTGACTGCGACTTTGATGGGGGCTTTGGCCATGGATGATTGGGGAATGAGCTGGCATCAGAGCAAGATGCGGCGGGAGGGCAACTGCGGGCTGAGATTCATGGCAGAAAATGCTTGGGCGAAAGACGGAGTCCTGTTATAAAGTTAAATTTCCCTCATTTTGATGCTCCTGCAGCCTTTCCCGAACCTGAAACGTCCTGAAGCCATGTTGATGCTCCGCCTGTTCACTCGCGGCGTGGTTGCGTGTCTGATGCTCATTCTCGGCGGGAATGCAGTTTTGGTTGCTCCGGCGCAGTCAGTTACCTCGATGGCGCAAGGGGAGGCACGCCGCCGGACCATCCAGTTGAACAAGCTCAATGATGCCATCGAGCGCGGCTACCAGTTGATTGATCAGCATAAGCCGGCGGAGGCGGTGAAAGTGTTTGAGGACACCTACAAGGCGCTGCCAGACATCCCCCTCGCTCAGGAGTCTCGCATGGCGGCACGCAATGGTTATGTGGTGGCAGGCTGCATGCTGGCCCAGGAGCTGGCAGCCAAAGGTGATCTTGCCGCAGCAGGCAAGCTGCTGGATCAACTGCTCGCGCCCGGGGTGGCGCCGAAAGACACACGGGTTTTGGAGCTCAAAAAACGTCTCGCTGATCCTGACCGCTTTCCTCCTGCGCTCACACCTCAGCACGTGGAAAACGTCGGGGTTGTGCAGGAACTGCTGATCAAGGCCGGTTCGTTTCTTCAGATCGGTGATCTCGACAAGGCCATCGCGACCTATCAGGACGTGCTGCGGATTGATTCCGCCAACAGTGCCGCCAGACGCGGCATGGAAAACGCCGAACGGGAGAGGCAAAAATACTTCAAGACCGCCTACGACCATCAGCGCTCCAAACTGCTCAGCGCAGTGGCGCAGACCTGGGAAGACCCGGTGCCGCTGACCGAAGTGGACCGCAGTGCGCTGTTCGGTGCCAGGACGGCCTCTCTGACCGGGCAGTTGAGCGGCAGTGAAGCCATCACGCAAAAGCTGCGCACTCTTGTTTTTCCTAAAGTGGAGTTTGACGGGGCCACGCTGGATGAGGTGGTGGAACTTCTCCGAGTTCGCAGCCGAGACCTGGATCCGCAGGGCAAGGGGGTCAGTTTTGTCATCAGTGTGCCGCCGGAAGCACGCAACAAGGCGGTGAGCCTGAATCTTCTCAATGTGCCGATGGATGAGGTGCTGCGCTATGTGGGCGACATGTGTGGAGTCACCTACAAAGTGGATGAGCATGCTGTGATCTTTCTGTCCATCAGTGAGCGCAACAATGCGATCATCTCACGCTCCTTCCGGGTGCCGCCTGATTTTATTCAAAACGCCCCAGGCACCGATCCGGCGGCTGGCATGGGTGGAGCTCCGGCGGCAGACCCATTTGCCGCACAACCTGCTGGCAAGCCTAGTAGTGCGCTGATCATCCGCCGCATGGGGGCGCGGGAATTTCTTGAAGCGCGCGGTGTGACGTTCCCGGAAGGTACGAGCGCCAGCTACAATGCCGCGAACAACACGCTGACCGTTCGCAACACGATCACCAACATGGATGCTGTCGAATTGATCGTCGAGCAGGCGACCAAGTCGGCTCCGAAGATGGCGGTGATCCATGTGCGCATGCTGGAGGTCAACCAAACGAACTTGGAGGAATTGGGTTTTGACTGGCTGATGGGAGCAGGCGGACTTAACAAAAACGTCTTCCTAGGAGGGGGGAGTGCGGGCAATGGAAATGCGTATTCTCCCGCCAACTACCCCTTCGTCAGCAACTATTCCACTCCACCTTTTATTGTCACCGATCCAACGACTGGGGCAAATTCGACCGTGTTTCCCGCCATTCCGGGAACCTCGCCCATAGCAGGCTTGGTTCCAACCGGCACTGCGGCACCTTTTCCCTATGGTGCTGGTCCGGTTACCTCCGGTCTCAGATCTGGCGATTACGCAACCACGGCCAACTCTCTCGATAATTTGTTGCAAACGGGTTCGGTCACTTCAGCCAAGAACGTGGCTCCGGGCGTTCTGTCCATTGCCGGAGTGTTCTCAAATCCGCAATTTCAAACAATACTCCGGGCGTTATCACAGAAAAAGGGGGTGGATGTCAACGCTTCCCCCAGCGTGACCACCAAGAGCGGCCTCAAGGCGACTGCACAGGTGACACAAGAGTTCATTTACCCGACTGAGTTTGATCCACCCAGACTGCCGCAAGGTGGCGGACGGCGCACTGGCGGACAGCAGCAGATGATCGCCACGCCCACCACCCCCACAGCCTTTGAAATGAGAAAAACCGGGGTGCAGGTTGAGATTGAACCCGTGATTTCGGAAGATGGACGAACCGTGGAGCTGACAATTGTCCCCGAACTGGTCGATTTTGAAGGCTTTGTGAATTACGGGTCGCCGATTTACGCGCCAGCAGCTTTGAGCGTTTTGCCCATCCAATTGGGCGTTGCTGGAGCTACGGTGGTCGGAAACTCGGCGTACATTCCCCTCAGTTCACCTGACAGCCTCATCACGCCCAACAAGATCCTGCAACCGGTTTTCAAAGTTCAAAAAGTCACCACGGCGGTCAAAATTTACGATGGAGCGACAGTGGTGCTGGGAGGGGCCAAAGTGCAGACTCGTACCCTGGTTGAAGATAAAGTGCCCATTCTCGGTGACCTTCCGTTTATCGGCAGGATGTTCCGGAGCACCACCAACCAAACGGATACCAAGAACATCATCATTTTCGTGACGGTGGATGTGGTGGACCCTTCCGGCAGCAAGATCAATCATGATACTGCTGCGGTGACGCAGTGAGCCGGTTTCAGGTGAGGTCTTCTGGGGCGGGTTCCACTTCAGAGATTTGTCCGGCCAGTGTGAAGTCCAGCCGGGTCAATCCGCCTGCACTATGGGTGCTCAAACGCACGGTCACTTTGCGCCAGCCGACGACCAGATCTGGATGGTGATTTATGGCCTCGGCCAAAAGCGCGACACGTCTGACAAATTCAATGCCGGCCAGATAGCTGGGGAAACGAAACTCTTGCACCAGTTCCAGGCCTTTCACCTCCCAGGTGGGGTGGGCGGTCAGTTGCTCCTGAATGGCGGCATCGCTCAAAAGCTCCGGTCTCATGGGGGAGCATCAGGCGGCAAAGCACCGGCTTCAAGCATCGGAATTGCATTCTTCCCACCAATGGACTAGATACACCGCCCCCCGCCAAGCCAACTGAATGTCCATCTCCCGTACCCGCAATTTCTCCATCATCGCCCATATTGACCATGGGAAGACCACGCTCTCCGATCGTCTGCTGGAGTTCACTCAAACCATCACGGTCAGGCAGCAGCAGGACCAACTGCTTGATTCGATGGATCTGGAGCGGGAACGCGGGATCACCATCAAGGCGCACCCGGTGTGCATGAACTACAAGGCGAAGGATGGGCAGATGTACAAACTCAACCTGCTGGACACGCCCGGACACGTCGATTTCAGCTATGAGGTCAGCCGCTCTCTGGCCGCCTGTGAAGGCGCGTTGTTGTTGGTGGATGCATCGCAGGGCGTGGAAGCGCAGACGGTCGCGAATCTGAACCTCGCCATGCAGCAGAATCTGCATGTCGTCCCCATCATCAACAAAATTGACCTTCCGAGCGCTGACGTCGAAAAGGTGAAGCGTCAGCTTGAAGACATCCTGCAGCTCTCTTCCGATGAGGCTGTGCCTGCAAGTGCGAAGATGGGCATTGGCATTGAGGACATTTTGGAGGCCATCGTCGCCTTCATCCCGGCACCGACAGATCCCGGCGACGGCTACCTGCGGGCTTCGGTGTTCGACTCGATCTTCGATCCCTATCGCGGGGTGGTCAGTTATATCCGCGTCATGTCCGGCACTATCACTCGTGGTCAAAAGGTGCGCCTGATGGCCTCAGGCAACGACTCCGAAATCAAGGACCTTGGCACCTTCCGCCCGAAGATGGTCCCCTGTGAAAAGCTGGAGGCTGGCGATGTCGGCTACATCATCGCCAACGTCAAAACCACCGCTGACGTGAAGATCGGCGACACGCTCACAGAAAGCCGCAAACCCGCCCCTGAGCCACTGCCCGGCTTCAAGGAGATCCACCCCCTCGTCTTCAGTGGCATCTATCCCGTCAGCACCGACGACTTCGAGGCCCTGAAGCTCGCCGTCGGCAAGCTCCAGATCAACGACGCTGCCTTCACCTTCATGGCAGAAAGCTCCGCCGCTCTCGGCTTCGGCTTCCGCTGCGGCTTCCTCGGACTGCTGCACATGGAGATCGTCCAGGAGCGCCTGCGCCGTGAGTTCGACATGGATGTCATCTCCACCTATCCGTCCGTCATTTACGATGTGAGGAAGACCGACGGCACCGAGCTCAAGGTGGACAATCCCACCTTCCTGCCACCGCAGGCTGAGATCGAGGAAATCCGTGAGCCGATCGTGAAGGTGAATATCATGATCCCGAACGAGAACATTGGAGACATCATGCAGCTCGTCATGGACAAGCGCGGCGTGGTGAACAATACCGAAACCCTCGACGACCGCCGCGTGCTGCTGCACACCGTCCTGCCACTGAACGAGATCCTCGTGGACTTCAACGACAAGCTCAAGTCCATGACCCGTGGTTACGGCAGCATGGAGTATGAACACGCGGGCACCCAGCCGGCAGAACTCGTCAAGATGGACATCCTCATCGCCAGCGAGCCCGTGGACGCTTTCTCTTGCATTGTTCACCGCACCAAGGCGGAAAGCCGTGGCCGCCAGCTCTGCGCCAAGCTCAAGGAAGTCATCCCGCAGCAGCTCTTCGTCGTCGCCATTCAGGCCGCCATCGGCGGCAAAATCATCGCCCGTGAGAGCATCAGCGCCATGCGCAAAGACGTGACTGCCAAGTGCTACGGCGGTGACATCTCCCGTAAACGCAAGCTCCTCGACAAGCAGAAGGAAGGTAAGAAAAAGATGAAAGCCATCGGCCGGGTAAACATCCCGCAGGAGGCGTTTATTGAGGTCTTGAAGACGAACTGATCATCCGGCCACATCTTGGCGCGGAATGCAGCTAGGGTTGGGTGTCATGAGAAGTGCCTCCGGCTTGGGTCCGTCTGACTGCCTTGAGATGCTGCACCGTTATGATGTCATGTGGGCGCCCCATAGCCTCTTTGGCCTTGATCAGTGTGTCGATGTCCAGAATGCGCAGCTTTCCTATGGGGAGCTCGATTTCCATGCTGTGCTTTGACACCTCATCAAAGTCCCCCACGCCGAGAACACTGCCGAGACAGTCGATCACGCCGAGATCGGTCTTGATATAGAGATTTTTCAAATGACCGCATTGCTCCGGTGTGAGCGAAATCGGGAGATCCGGGCGCATTCGATGCACGGGATGCTGATCCTCCAGGGCATGTTGAATGCGCAGCAAATTAGCCGTTGTGAACCTGCAGCACACATCCACATCGCGGGTAGTGAGAGACGAGCCGTGAATGGCCGCCGCCAGCCCACCCACAAGAACAAACTCCACGTCGGCCTTGATCAGGCGCAGCAGTAACTGGTCAAGCTGCTGCATGGCGGCGTTGTTGCATCGCGGCTCTGCCCAGATCGCAGAAATTGATTGTGTTGTCGTTGGCCAAGATGCGCTCCCAAGGCGTGAGTTTCAGATTCTCTACAATCAATGAAAGATCGATTCCAGTCCCGGGGTCTGTCTCCGGGCGAAGTTCATCCTCGCTAGGCAGGGGAATTTCAGAAAATCGTGTGGCGGGGGGCATGGCGGTAGGATGTCCAAATGCCGCCGGAGGGCAAGCTTCGTCTTGCTGCTCCTGCCAAGCCAGCCGCTTGCCTGCCTGACCCCGGTGCACTCACTGTCACGCCAGGGATGTTGCATGCCAGACGGGAGGCGGTGCTTGCTTCCAGACCGGGCTGCTGGCAGATTGGTCCTGCTGTGACTCAACCCAACCTCAGTCCTGCAGACCAGCAGCGTCTTGATGACCTGTATGAGCGGATGCGTGCCCTTAGCCCGCGCAACGTGGGCTATCCGTGCAATCAGGACTTTGATTTCAGGGAGCTGTTTCGTTTTCTGCAGTTCAGCGCGAACAACGTCGGCGATCCATTTCACAGCACGAACTACCGCCTCAATACGATGGAGTTTGAGCGCGAGGTGCTGATGGACTTTGCCCGCTTCACGCGTGCGCCTGCGGATGAATGGTGGGGCTATGTGACCAGTGGCGGGACGGAGGGGAATATGTATGGGCTCTATGTGGCGCGGGAGCTGTATCCTGACGGTATCTGCTACTTCAGCGAGGACACGCACTACAGCGTGGCCAAAGTGCTGCGGCTCCAGCACACGCGGAACATCATGCTCAAAAGCCAGCCGGACGGGCAGATGGACTACGCTGACCTGCGCGAGACGCTGCACATCCACCGCGATGTGCCGCCGATCATTTTTGCCAACATTGGCACCACCATGAAGGGGGCGGTGGATGATCTGGCGCAGATTCGGGCGATCTTGGACGATCTCGCCATCGCCAATGCCTACATCCATGCCGATGCGGCGCTCAGCGGCATGATCCTGCCCTTTGTCGATGCTCCGCAGCCCTGGAATTTTGCCGATGGTGCGGACAGCGTCTCCATCAGCGGGCACAAGATGCTCGGTGCTCCGGTGCCCTGTGGCGTGGTGCTCGCGCGGAAGGCGAATGTGGACCGCATCGCGCGTTCGATTGAGTACATCGGTGCGCTGGACACCACTATTGCCGGTTCGCGCAGCGCCTTTTCGCCACTGCTGCTGTGGCACCGGCTGCGCACGCTTGGCGACGCTGGGCTGCGGGACATGGTGCAGACCTGCCTGGGCAATGCCGAGTATGCTGTGCAGCAGTTCCGTGCGCATGGCATCGAGGCGTGGCGGCACCCCAATTCTATCACCGTCGTGTTTCCCAAACCGCCACCGTCCGTGATGGAGAAGTGGACCATCGCACCGCGCAAAAACATCGGCCACATTATCGTCATGCCGCATGTGACGCGGGAAATTCTTGATGCGTTTGTCTCCGACTTTGCCGCCGCACTGCACCCACCCCCATGAAACAGCTCACCGTTCTTGTGCCCAATGAGCTTGGCATCGCCGCCAGGCTCACCGCCTGCCTCGCGGAACGCGGCATCAACATTGAGGAAATCGATGTCGAAAGCATGGAAGATCACGGCGTCGTTGTGCTCAATGTGGATCGTTATGACGAAGCGCTGCGGGCGCTCAGCGACCAGGGCTTCCGCGTCATCACCCAGGACACCCTGCTGGTGCGGCTGGAGGACAAGCCGGGCGCGCTGGCTGCCGTCGCCCTGCAGTTGAAGGACGCCGGGTTGGATCTGCGCTCCATGCACATCCTGCGCCGGAATGACAGCGGCACCACGGCCAGCCTCGTTTGTTCGGACAATGCGGCGGCCGCCGAAGTGCTGCGGGATGTGCTGGTGGTGGAACCCCGGGGCTGACGCAAATCGGCTTTGGATCAATCACGGCACTTGAGCATTGCCCGCCCCATCCTAGAGTCGCGCACTCGTTCCCCCATGTTTTTCCTTTCCCCCCGCTACCTCAAGCATGCCAAGCTCCTGCACAAGGGCGTGACCCGCTTCATCAACTACAAGCGCGATGTCCTGCCGCAGGCCAAGCTGGATGAGATCACGGCTTTGCGTACCCGATTGGAAGAGGCGATGCGCGCCAGGGACAAGGAGCGTCTCGCTTCACTGAACGACGAGATCAACAAGGCCTGTGAAAAGGCGCTGCCGCATGCGGAGCATTCGGACATCGGTGAAAATGTGGAGGTGTTCTTTGTCGCCATTGTCATCGCGCTCGGCATCCGCAGCTACATCGCCCAGCCCTTCAAGATCCCCACCGGTTCCATGCAGCCCACGCTGTACGGCTTGGTCGCGAATCATACCGATCAGGATGTAACGCCCAATTTCTTTGCGCAGTGCAAGGACTGGGTGGCAGGACGTTCCTATTACAATGTCGTGGCCAATCACACTGGCAGGCTGCGCAAGACAGATGCTCTCACGGAGCACAGCTTTCTTGGCTTTTTTGCCCACTGCCGCATGCATTTTGAAGATGGAGCGTCCCAGTGGATCTGGGCACCCATGCGCCAGCTCGCAACCGATCAAGAGTTCAACCTGGGCTTCCTGCACCTGGTCGGTGCGCAGATCTCAGCGGATGGTGCGCAGATCACGCCAGATGCCCAGTACGTAAGCTCTGTCATGGACCTGGGTGGCAAGCAGATCACGAAGGGCCAGCTCCTGGCCCGTGGCACCTTGGACACCGGGGACCACGTGCTGGTGAACAAACTGGCCTACAACTTCCGCCGTCCCACCCGTGGCGAGGTGTTCGTCTTCACCACCAAGAACATCCGCAGTCCGTACATGAATATAGGAGTTGAGGAAGGCTCGCAGCATTACATCAAGCGCCTCGTGGGTGTGCCAGGAGACCGGCTGGAAGTCAAATCCCCCGAGCTGTGGGTGAATGGCAAGCCCGCTGAAGAGTTTGGAATGAAGCGGGTGGCCGCCATGCAAGGGAATTACAAAGGCTACGGCAACTTCGGGTTTCTTTCAGGGGGTCTGGTACGCGAGTTGAGCAATCGTGACAACTCACGCCAATACTGGGCCATGGGGGACAACAGCTATAACAGCTCCGACAGCCGCTACTGGGGTACGGTGCCCGAGCGCAACTTGGTCGGCCCGGGCTTGTTTTGCTACTTCCCGCTGGGGCGGAACTGGGGGGTGATTCGGTAGGGCCACGGTCTGGGGAAATCAGTTTGGCCTGCCATTGCTGAATCACGTTTCAGGCTGTGAATGGTGTGTGATACTGACGAGCATCACCAATCTTCAAAGGCAACGACTCGCAAACTGAAAGGTTGTGCACTGCGGCAGTTTAAGCCCGGAGGGCTGGCACAAACGTAGATATGGTCTGCGCAAGAGCGAAGTTTTAGATTTCTTTCAGGCCTCCAGTTTGGCGAAGTTTTTCACAAAGGGATTGTCATGTTTGAGCACGCCAAAGGCGACGCGGATGATCTTGTGCATGATGGCACCCAGAGCGCACATTTTGGGTTTACCGCGTTCGAGGAAATCCAGGTAGCATTGATGGAAGGCATTGGTGGTGCGCTTGATAGCAGCAAGTGCCCGTTTGTAGTCAACAGTGCGAAACAAGGGACTGTAATCGAGTGTCGCTTTCATCGTGGGAGGATCGCGGCGTGGTTCAGGGTTTGCAACGCGGGAGATGGAGCCCTCCCGGCGCGGCTCCGCCCCCTTACAGCCCTTGCTGGCGCAGAAAGCTTTCCACCCAAGTGATGTCGTAGTTGCCGTTCTGGAAGTCGGAGGTGGTCATGATCTGGCTTTGCAGCGGGATCGTGGTCTTGATGCCTTCGACGGTGAACTCGCCCAAGGCGCGGCGCATGCGGCGGATGGCGATGTCGCGGGTGGCTCCGGTGACGATGAGCTTGGCGATCATCGAGTCATAATACGGTGGCACGGAGTAGCCGGAATAGACGTGGGTGTCCACGCGGACGCCACGGCCACCGGAGGTGTACCAGAGGTTGATCTTGCCGGGGCTGGGGGCGAAATTGCGGGAAGGGTCTTCGGCGTTGATGCGGCACTCGATGGCATGGCCGCGTGGCTGGGCGTCCACCACGTGCTCGCTGAGCGGCAGGCCGGCGGCGATGCGGATCTGCTCCTTGATCAGGTCACAGCCATAGACTTCTTCGGTGATGGGATGCTCCACCTGGATGCGGGTGTTCATCTCCATGAAGTAGAAGTTCTCGCACTTGTTATCGACCAGGAACTCGATGGTACCGCAGTTCTCGTAGCCGATTTCTTTGCAGAGCTTCACCGTGGCGTCGCCCATGCGTTTGCGCATGGCGGCGGAGATCTTGGGGGAAGGGCACTCTTCGATGATCTTCTGATTGCGGCGCTGCATGGAGCAGTCGCGTTCACCGAGATGCACGACGTTGCCATGGGAATCGGCCACGACCTGGAATTCGATGTGGTGGGGCTTTTCGACGAGCTTTTCCATGTACATGGAGCCGTCGCCAAAGCACTTCATGGCTTCCAGGGAAGCTGCCTGAAAGCTGGAGCCCAGGGTGGCTTCATTGAGCACGGGGCGCATGCCGCGGCCGCCGCCACCGGCGCTGGCTTTGACCATGACGGGGTAGCCGATCTTGCGTGCCCATTCGAGGGCTTCTTCCTCGGTGTGAATGAGGCCATCGGAGCCGGGGGTGATCGGCATGCCTGCTTTCAGGGCCGTTTCACGCGCCACGTTCTTGTCGCCCATCATGCTGATGACGCGGGCAGAGGGTCCGATGAACTTGATTTTGCACTGGTCGCACACTTCGGCGAATTCGGCCTTCTCGGAGAGGAAGCCGTAGCCGGGGTGGATGGCGTCCACGTTGGCAATCTCCGCCGCACTGATGATGCGGCTCATTTTCAGGTAGCTCTCGGTGCTAGGACCAGGGCCGATGCAGATGGCTTCATCGGCCAGGTGAACGTGCATCGAATCGACATCCGCTTCGGAATAAACAGCGACGGTTTTGACATCGAGTTCTTTGCAGGCACGGATGACGCGGAGGGCGATTTCACCACGATTGGCAACGAGGACTTTTTTGAACATGAGGGATCGGAAGGTAGAAGAAGTCTGCTTGGCTTGACCGTTGGCAGGTCAGACGTGGCCGGGCTAGAGCGTCAAGACAGGGGCAGGGGATCAAATCAGGCTTTCAACTCAAACAAGGGCTGGCCGTACTGGACGGGCTTACCGTCTTCCACCAGGACGCGGGCAATCGTGCCACGCACTCCTTCGGGCTTGATTTCATTCATGACCTTCATGGCCTCAATGATGCAGACGATGCTGTTTTCACCCACGCTGTCGCCGATGTTGACGAGGGGCTTTTCACCCGGGGCGGTGCTGCGGTAGAAAGTGCCTACCATCGGGGAGTTGATGGTCGGGCCGACGGCTTCGGCAGCAGCAGCGGCGGGTGCCGGGGCGCTGGCAGCAGGGGCGTGCGCAGGAGCTCCTGCGGCGGCGGGAGCCGGGGCGGCGGCATAGGAGACGTGGGAGCCGGAGGAGGCAGGCAGGCTCTTGAGAAGCTCTTTGACAGCTTCCAGGTCAGAACCACGCCGGAGTTCGAGTTTGGCGCCTTCTTGCTCGCTGTGGAAATAGGTCAGGTTGTTCTCAGCCATGAGTCCGACGATTTCGCGGATCTGTTTGAGGTCGTAGGCTGAGGACGAAGGGGCGGCGGGGGCTGCAGGTTTGGTGGTGGTACGTTTGGCCATGTCGGGAGGAGTGTGTCAACGGACGGAAGGCGTTCTTATACTAAAGTCCGCCGATGGTGGCAACCATAAAGGCATCCTTGACTTTCAGGTTCCAATCTGGCAGCCACGCTCAGGGCAGGCGGGGAAATTTGGAAAAATCGGGCTTCCGCTTCTCCACATAGGCGTTTTTGCCCTCTTTGGCCTCTTCGCTCATGTAGTAGAGCAGCGTCGCGTTGCCAGCGAGGTCGAGCAGGCCCATCTGGCCGTCGCAGTCGGCATTGAGGGCTGATTTGAGGCAGCGCAGGGCGATCGGGGAGTGCTGCAGCATCTCCCGGCACCATTTGAGGGTCTCCTCCTCAAGCTGATCCAGTGGGACGACGGTATTCACCAGGCCCATTTCCAGGGCCTGCTGCGCGTCGTACTGGCGGCAGAGGTACCAAATCTCACGCGCTTTTTTCTGGCCGACGATGCGGGCGAGGTAGCTGGAGCCGAGGCCGCCGTCGAAGCTGCCCACTTTCGGGCCGGTCTGGCCAAAGCGCGCATTGTCTGCGGCGATGGTCAGGTCACACACCACATGCAGCACATGCCCGCCGCCGATGGCGTAACCGGCCACCATGGCCACCACGGGCTTGGGCAGGGTGCGGATCTTCCGCTGCACATCGAGGATGTTCAGGCGTGGCACGCCATCGTCGCCAATGTAACCCGCATCTCCGCGCACCTTCTGGTCGCCCCCGGAGCAGAAGGCCAGGGGGCCTTCGCCGCAGAGAATGATCACCCCAACGCTGCGGTCCTCATGCACGATGTCGAACGCTTCCAGCATCTCCTTCACCGTCAGTGGTCGGAAGGCATTGCGCACTTTGGGCCGGTTGATGGTGATCTTGGCGATGCCATCGCTGGTTTTCTCCAGCTTGATGTCCTTGAAGGTTTTGATCGAAGTCCACATGGGGAAGGGGAGGTAGGGGAAGTTGACGGTGGTTTACGGTTGTTGACGATGGTTGACAGTTGTTGTCCGAGCCACCGGAGGGGGAGATTGGCAGCGGTTTGGAAACAATGGTCAACAACCGTCAACCACTGTCAACAACCGTCAACTCAGCCTCAAGCGAAGCTCGTGTACGTCCGCAGTTCGGCAATACGCGCCGCGATGTCTGCCTGCGTGACCGTTTGCAGCTTATGGGTGCTGAAGGCTTCGCAGGTGTAGCTGGCGGTGACGCTGCCGTGGACGACGGCGGTCTTGAGGTCTTCGAAGGTGGGCTTGGTCTTGCCGTTGGCGGCGAGCCAGCCGGACAGGCCGCCCAGGAAAGAGTCTCCGGCTCCGGTGGGGTCAAACACGCTGTGCAGGGGGTAGGCGGAGCAGGCGAAGAACTCCTCGGGCTTCTCGCCAAAGAGGAAGCTTCCGTGCTCGCCACGCTTCACGATGACGAAGCGCGGGCCCTTGGCCTGGAGCTTGCGACCGGCTTCCACGAGATTGGTCGTGCCGGCGAATTCCTTGGCTTCGCCGTCGTTGATGACGAGGAGGTCGATGCGCTTGAGCACTTCGTGCAGGCGCTCGTTGGCGATGTTGATCCACAGGTCCATCGTGTCGGCGGTGACGAAGTCGGCCTCGATCTGGTCGAGCATCTGCATCTGGTTGTCCGGGCTCATGTTGGCGGCCACGGCCACCTTGGCGGCTTTGGCGGCGGCGGGCAGCTTGGGCTGCCAGGCTTCCAGCACGTTGAGTCCGACCTTGTGCGTGGTGCGGTTGTTCATGTCCTCATGGTACTCGCCGGTCCAGGTGAAGGATTCGCCCGCGCTGCGCTCCAGGCCGTCCAGCGTGATGCCACGTGCGGCCAGCATGTCGAGGTGCTGCTGGGGGAAATCATGGCCAATGACGCCCACCAGGTGGATGGGCTGGACGAAGATGCTGGCGGCCAGGGCCGCGTAGCTGGCGGAACCTCCGAGCAGGTTTTCCTGCGAATCCTGCGGGGTTTTGACATTGTCGAGGGCGACGGTTCCAGCGATGACGACTGACATGGGCGTGTAATTTGGTTAGATAAGGTGTAACAGTTAATCCTTGCCTCGCAGTCGGCGAACTTTTAACGGTACGGCTGTCAGCGGGGGACGCGGATTATCGGTTCCGCCTTCGTTGTGTCAATTGCCACTCCGCACACTCTTCATGCGACTCCGCCTCTGCCTATTCATGCTGATCCTCCTGCCCGTGGCGACGGGGGTGCATGCCTGGCTGTTTTGCCGTGAGAATCTGCCGCCGCTGTTTCAGGAGGCGATGTCGCGCCTGAAGGCCGCCGGGGTGCGCAATCCGGTGGTGGATGTGCGCTTTTTCGACATTTCCGTCAGCGGTGAGGCCCCGGACCCGCCCGCGCGTCAGCAGGCGCTGGCCGCCGTCCACGCGCTGGTGCCCCTGCGTTTGCAGCCAGGCGCCGACCGCATCTACGTGCTGGCCAGTCTCAAGGCCAAGCTGGACAAGAACACCCTCGCCTTGAGCGGCTGGTTTCCCGCTGGGGATGAAGCCAAAAAGGTGCGCCGCCTGCTCGGTGAGCTGCGCCCTGATCTGGAGATCAACACCGATGATCTGCGCTCGGCCCCTGAAGTGCGCTGGCCGGAGGGCCAGAAGCCGCCGCTCACCGCCAGCAGCCCCTTGCTCAAGCCGATCATCGACACCCTGCGTGTACCGGCTGAACTGCACATTCTAGCCAAGGCGGATACCCTCGTGCTCAGCGGGCTGCTCCCGGCCCCCGCTTTGAAAGAAGAGCTGGTGGCCGCGCTCGCGGAAGTGGCGGGCGCACGGGAGGTGGACCCCACCGCGCTCAAGGCCAGCCCGCATGTGCTGCCCGCCGCCTTTGCCAGGCCGGAACTGCTCGCCGCCTTTGTGAAGAGCTTTTTCAGCCTCCCGCCGCCCCGTGCTTTTGACATCTTGAGCGATGGCATCCCGCACCTCTCAGGGATCGCGACGCGGCAGTTGGAAAGCACTTGGTTGACGCTGCTAAGGCCCGTCACCGGCGCGGCGAAGGTGGATGCGCAATTCACGCTGGTCCCGTCGCTCTACCATTTCCCTGGGTATCAGATCCAGTCCAAGATTCCGCCTGAAACGGTCGCACCACTGCGCGAGACCCTGCGGGGCTGCGCCGTCGTGTTTGATACTGGCTCGGCCCGCATTCCGTCCCAGGAACAGACCCGGCTCGCCACCCTGGCCCCCACTTTGCTCGCCGCCGGACCCGCGCTGGGGCTGGTCATCGGCGCTCATCCAGATCCTGCCGGCCCCGAGAAACTTGAGAAAGACCTTGGCAAGTCCCGTGCTGAGGCCGTGCTGTCCTTCCTCGTGGAGCAGGGCGTGCCCGCTGCTGAAATCCATGCGGCCGTGTTTGACTCGGTGCCTGCCGGTTCACCTGCGGCACCGGCAGTTCCTCGCAGTGTCGAAATCCTCATCAAATAACCGTTCATGACCTTCGACTCCACATCCCTTTCCTCTGAGCCGTTGATTTACATGCTCATGCACAGTGGTGCGTTTGTCTGCGTCCTGGGGGTCATCTTCTTCTTCGTCGGTCTGCTGTTTGGTTACGCCACCTGGGGGCGGTACAAGCGCCAGACGCGTCAGTTGCTGGGCGAGGCAGAGGCCATGAAGGATGAAATCGCCGTGCTGAAGCGCAAAATCGGCGACCACTCCATCAAATCCGGCCCTGCCGTCGCGATGGCCACCGAAACCATCCACATGCCCAAAAGGGAGAAAGAGGGCACAAATGCCGCCGAGGCCGACCCCGCCATCACGGCAGAAACCATCACGACGCAAGACATTCGTCCGCCAGTCGCCCCGCCGGCCGAAGCTGCCAGCACGAAGCCGCCGTCGAAGTCCCGGGCCAACGTTATCACCGCCAAAGCGCCCAAACCCGCTCCTCCGCCAGAGGTGCCACCCGCCGCTCTGAATGGCACCCAAGCGCCGGAGGCAGCACCGCCACCCGTCGAGCCCGCCACGGACAGCCTCACGCCCTCCGACACCGAACTCCCACCCCCTGCACGTCACCCCTCGCCGCTCGCCGCCATCATTGCCGCACCTCCTGTGAAAGCAGAGCCGGACGCTGTGGCGGATACACCAGATGTTCCTGCGACGCCTGAAGGCCTGATTCTCGCAGACACCCTTCCCGCTCTGACGGAGCCTCCCACCGAGCTGCCGGTGTCTCCGCTGCCTGAGCTGGAAATCCAGCCCGAACTCGACCCCAAGCTTGGCCTCATTTACAAGACCCGGCCCGCAACTGCGGACGACCTCACCGCGCTCAAAGGCATCTCGCGCGTGCTGGAGAAGCGTCTCCATGAAGTCGGCATCTACACCTACGCGCAGATCGCCGCCTGGGATGAAGACCGCGTCAAAGAGTTCTCCGCCCGACTCTCCTTCAAAGACCGCATCCACCGTGAGCACTGGGTGGAGCAGGCTGGCAAGCTGGTGGCCAGACCTGTTACCGCGTGAGGTGTAACGCTGCGGCGGTAATCCGAAGAGCACGGCTGGGAGCTCCAGCGCCTACGTGAGCGCGGAGCGTCTTGATGATCTGACCGTTACTTTGTGGCTCGTTCATTCTATGGCCTCATTGCGCAAGTTGCGGATCACTCAAGGCGGGGGCACTGTTGAACAGCGGACTAGTTTTGTTGGGGTGATGTATCGAAATTAACGTTACTATTTTTGCATGCGGCTATCCGTTGGGTGGTGAAGGGGGACGGGGCGATGTGGCAGGATTCCAGTGGCTCGTGAATAGATCAACTTATTGGGAGGGAGGGTGTTTTTTCCAGTTCTCTGGCATGCGTTTAAAGCGTGTTTAAATGGATGTAGGCGCATCGCAATTGGTAGGCTCTTCACCTCAATGGTGTGGCAAAGCCCATGGAGGGTTGCCTGGAGGGGCTGCGGGAGCATGTGGTGGGTGCTTCATCGCATTCCTGGCGGTGATGCCGGTGGGGACTGGTGGGATTTGCGCTGCGCGGCAGGAAGCCCAACGCTTACGTGAGCGCTGGCGCTTCGTTGTCCGGTCCCGCCGGGTTGGTTTGAGGGCTGGGTTCTGGGTTCAAAAGGTGTTTTGAACCCACGCACGGCTGTCGGCGGGGCGTGGCTCACAGCGGGTTGGTTTCTGCTCCCGTTGGGCTCAGCTCCCCTCTGGGTTCAGGATCACAGGATCATGCCCTATATATAGGGCGTGATCCTGTGATCCTGATCCTAATAAGCTCACAGGCTCAATGAGCCTGATTTGAGCCTGCGTGATCCTGAGCCTAGCTCGACGCCGAGGGCGCGGCACGGGGGCGGTTTGCCATGCGGTGCGTCTGCCTGCTTTCAATGAAGAAAATGAGGCGGCATTTTCGCGGAAGTGATTTCCGTTGGGGGGGGCTGGGGTCAGGGTCAAATTGGGGTCAATGACCCTAGTTTGACCCTGTACCATACTCCTCCAATAGGAATTGAAACCCACCGCCGCCACACCCAGAGGGATCAAGATGATCCCCCTCCGCCGGAGGCAGCACGCTCTGGAGGGGTGGGATCGTCCCGATCCCACACGCGTGCGCATCGCCCAACGGGTGCGCGCCTTTCCAACGCCCCAACGGGTGAACCTGAATGATCCGCTGAACCCGCCTTGCAGCCTCAGGTTTTCCAGCGTCTTCGCGGCGAAGTTCTTGAATGGATCAGGATCAAATAACGAATTTAGCGTTACATCTGTGTGACTGAGGTACTTATGCGTTACTGCACGGCAGGCAGGGGCCCACTCACGCGAGGAGGTGCGCTGTACCCGCTGTTCTACTACGACAAGGACGGCGGACCTTGTTGGCTGACTGCGACGTGACAGACCCGAAAGCTCGGACCCGACGAAGCGGTTCCCTACCAGCCTTGAGGTACCGCACCACGCTGGTCCGGTAGGGATGCGCTGTGCGCGTCCCTCGAATCCTTCGTCCCAGCACGCGCAGCTGAGTCACCGTTCCGCACCTTTACTGCCGCTCCGCCTCCGATTCGTGCTGTACGTCTGTGAGCGTATGTCAGCGACCAGGACGTTAGCCCACCCCCAGAGTCGGGCAGTTTGGCGGAGTGGATTTTGGAGAATGGGAAAGCACGGCGCGTCAAACACACCCAACGTATGTCGGAAATTGCGCGCTATTCTGCAACGCCCTTAGCGTTACTTCTTCACCCAACCATCCTTCAGCGTCACGGTGCGGTTAAACACGGGGGCACCGGGCTTGGAATCCTGGGGATCGGCGTAGAAGTAGGCGACGCGTTCAAACTGCCAGTGGGTGCCGGGGGCGGCGTCTTTCAATGACGGCTCTAGCTTCGCGTTGGCGATGGTCTCGCAGGAGGCGGCGTTGAGGAATTGGGTGAAGTCGCCGTCTTCTCCGGCATCGGCGTCGGGGGTTTCTACGGTGAAGAGGCGGTCGTAGAGGCGGACGGTGGCGTCGATGGCGTGGCGGGCGCTGACCCAGTGGATGATGCCTTTGGGCTTGGTGCGGCCTTCGGGCTTTTTGCCGTGGCGCGTGGCGTCGTCGTAGGTGCAGCGGAGTTCGACGATGTTGCCGGCGTCGTCTTTGATGATCTCCTGGCAGATGATGCAGAAGGCGAACTTCAGGCGCACTTCGCCACCGGGCTTGAGGCGGTGGAAGCCGTCGGAGGGGAACTCCATGAAGTCTTCGGACTCGATGTACAGCTCGCGGCAGAGCGGCACCTGGCGGGTGCCGGCGGCGGGGTCTTCGGGGTGGTTCGGCGCTTCAAAGTGCTCGACCTGGTCTTCGGGATAGTTGGTGATGACCACCTTGATCGGGCGCAGCACGCCGTAGGCGCGGTGGGAGATTTTGTTGAGGTCTTCGCGGATCGAGTGCTCCAGCAGGGCGATCTCGGTGAGCGAGTTGAATTTCGTCAGGCCAATCGTTTTGCAGAAGCTGCGGATGGAGGCGGCGGTGATGCCACGGCGGCGCATGCCGCTGATGGTGGGCATGCGGGGATCATCCCAGCCGCTGACGAGGTCTTCTTTGACGAGGCGGAGGAGCTTACGCTTGCTCATCACCGTGTAGGTGAGGTTCAGGCGGGCAAACTCGCGCTGATACGGTGCGCCGGGCAGGCCATCGACGTTGCTGATGAGCCACTCATAGAGCGGGCGGTGGTGCTCAAACTCCAGCGTGCAGAGGCTGTGGGTGATGCTCTCCAGCGCATCGCTCAGCGGGTGCGCGTAGTCATACATCGGGTAGATGCACCAGGCATCGCCGGTGCGGTGATGGTGCGCATGCAGGATGCGGTAGAGGGCGGGATCGCGCAGATTCATGTTGGGCGATGCCATGTCGATCTTCGCACGCAGGACGCGCTCGCCTTCTTTGAATTCGCCCTTCCGCATGCGGCGGAAGAGGTCCAGGTTTTCCTCCACGCTACGGTCCGCCCCGGCGCTACGGGTGCCGGGGGAGGTGAGGGTGCCACGGTTGGCGCGCATCTCCTCATGCGTCTGGTCATCCACATAGGCGAGGCCCTTGGTGATGAGCTGCTCGGCAAAGCCGTAGAGCTTTTCAAAGTAGTCGCTGGCGTAAAAGAGGTGCTGGCCCCAGTCAAAGCCGAGCCATTTCACATCCGCCATGATGCTGTCCACATACTCGACTTCCTCCTTGGTGGGGTTGGTGTCGTCAAAGCGCAGGTGGCAGCGTGAATTCGGCGCGTGCTCCTGCGCGAGGCCGAAGTTCAGGCAGATGCTCTTGGCGTGGCCGATGTGCAGGTAGCCATTTGGCTCCGGCGGGAAACGGGTGATGACCTGACCGCCATTGCGACCTGCGGCGAGATCGGCAGCGATCATTTCACGGATGAAATCAAGGGAGGAGGGAGGTGTGGCGACGGATTCGGACATGGAGGGCGGAGTTTCTGCCCATAGATTTAAGATCACGGACATGGAGGGCGGAGTTTGGGCCGAAAGTGTAAAGTTCAAAGAACAAAGTTCACCTCAACCTGAACTCTGTTCGCAGTTGCACAGGCACGGAATCCGTTGTTTTTCACGGGAACCATGTCTCATCCTGCTCCAGCGCCCACGCATCTCAATCTCTCCAAGCTTGGTGAGCCCGTCTATCGCGGCTCCGTGCAGAATCTCTACGCCGTGCCGGATCATCCGGGCTACGTCGTGTGCGAGACCACGCCTGCAGGCTCCGTCTTCGATGTGGGCTCGATCTTCAACATCGAGGGCAATGACCTGAACCGCGCCATCTTCCGCCACGCGATGTATTCCCGCCTCGGCCAGCCAGAGACCTGGCAGCGCGTGAAGACCGCCATCGAAAACACGCCGATGGATGCCACCTGGCGCAAGGAATTGCTCACCGGCCCGATGGAAACGATGCTGGAACGCGGTGCCGCGACGCATCACATCGGCATGGTCGATGCCGTCACGGGCGAGATCGTACGCACTGGCCTCCCGGCGAATCCGAGCTGCTACAATGTCGTGCGCCGCTTCCCGGTGATGCACCCGCCGCAGCGCAATCTGCTAGGAGCGCACGTCTTTGATTACGCGCAGTTTCACCAGAGCGCCACGTACGTGGTGCCGCTGGAGTACATCGTGCGCTTTGGCGTGACCAGTGGCTCATCCATCTTGAAAAAGTACCAGGGCCTCAGCGAAGCGGCCAAGCGCAGCTACGAGCAGGAACTCGGCATCACGAAACCCATGGGCGTGTGGGAGATGCTGGAGCGGCCCATCTATGACCTCACCAGCAAATACGAGCCCGAAGACCGCGCCGTGAGCAAGCAGGAAGCGCTGATGATGTCCGGCCTCAGCAGCGATGATTTCCTGCACACCGTCAAGCTGGCCATCCTCGGCGGCTGGGCCGTGCGCGAACTGCTGGAGAGCGCGGGCCTTTTGCTATGGGACCTCAAGTGGGAATTTGCCGTGGAACGCGAAGAATTGCTCTTTGTGGACACCATCGACGCCGACTCCTTCCGTGGCACCACCTTCCTCGATGTGGAAGGCCGCAAGCTGGTGATCCACTACAACAAGCAGGCCATGCGCGACTACTACCGCCTGGTGCATCCCGACTGGTATGCCGGCATCAATGAAGCCAAGACGCAGGCGCAGAAAAGCGGCACCCCGTTTAAAAAGGTGCTCAAAGCCGGGCAGAACGATGGCAAATGGCCGCAGACTCCGGTGGTGGACATCGAATTCCTCGATTTGCAGGCGCACAAGACCGCGCTCATCCGTCAGCACGTCGCCGCAGAGCGCGATGCCGCAGCCATTCGTGCTGATTTGGAAGCCACCGGCGCAGCCGAGGTCGAGTTCTACCGCCAGCGTGGATTGCTGGGGGATTTGCTGAAGGCAAATGCGGTGAGTTGAAATCTCTTCAATTTCAATGCCAAAAAAGCTTGCGTGATGGATGAGAACGTTTATCCATCTCGCCCCCTTCTTCGGGAGGGGAAAAAGTGATTCCTGAGTAGCTCAGCGGTAGAGCGGGTGGCTGTTAACCACTAGGTCGTAGGTTCGAACCCTACCTCAGGAGCCATTGCAATGGCAGAGTAGCTCAGGGGTAGAGCAGAGGACTCATAAGCCTTTGGTCGGGAGTTCAAATCTCCCCTCTGCCACCACTAAAACTCCTTGGAATGCAGGACGTTGAGTGGTGGATTTTGCGTCAAACACGTTGGGACCATGTTGCAAAAACTTGCAGCAGTCCGGCCCGCCAATGACGAATCAATGACGCTTGTCTGGCAGTGGCCCTGCAGCAATCCAGATGGATGCCTTTGCGGGAATGCAGTGTGATGCAGAGACTGCCCCAAATGTTCCGCCAAAGTCTGCTGCATTGCGCTGTCACAACCGATCGCTGCTCATTCGCCGCCCCACTTCTTCACAAAGTCCGATGAAGGTGCGTTCGGGCAGGTTCAGCGGGCGGTTCTTGAGGGTTGAGACGATCCAGCGGCGCTTGAGTTTTGCTTTCGGCAGCGGCAGGGCGATCAATTGACCGGCTTCGATCTCGTCGCGTGCAATCCAGCGTGCGGCAATCGCCACGCCGATGCCCAGCTTGGCCAGTTCCACCGTGGCCTCGGAGCTGCCCAGTTCGATGAAGGAGTGCAAGCGCACGCCGTTCTTGAGGAAGTACTCCTGAATCATGGAGAAATTCATGCTGTTGCGGCTCGCAACAATGAAGGTTTCGTTCGCTGCATCCTTCAGCTTCGGCCGCGTTTGGGCCCAGCGGTGCAGCGGCGAGACAAGAAACTCCAGTTCGTCATCGAAGATGGCGTGGCAGTTCATGCGCGAGACATCGAGCGGGCGCAGGCTGACGGCGAGGTCGATCTCATTGCTCACCAGGCGCTCAATCGTGTCGGGGGTTTCGCCACAGGTGACTTTGATCTCATAGAGCGGGAAGGACTCTTTGAACTCGCGCAGAACGGTGGGCAGAATGAATTGAGCCGCCGCTGTGGTGCAGCCGATTTTTAATTTGCCACGAGGTGTCTGATCCAGCGTGCCCAGCACGGCCCGTGCATGGCTCATGGACTGCAGAATCGTCTCTGCATGTGGCAGCAGTTCGCGCCCTGCATGTGTGAGATGCACATGTTTGCCCTGGCGGTGAAACAGACGGCTGCCCAGATCGGTCTCCAGGGACTTGATGGCATGGCTGACAGCGCTCTGTGTCAGATGCAGTTCACGTCCTGTCTGGGTGAAGCTGCCGCTGCGAGCCAGCCGGACGAAGGCGCGAAGCTGTCGGGTGTCGATGGCTTGTTCCATGAATGCAATTCATACACGAATTGAAAAACATTGCGCTTTGTTTCTGGAGAAATTCTGGCGGGTGGCTCGTCTGGTGCTGATATGGGAGGGCATGACGTTGCTTTCCACAGTTTCCAAATCCTCGCTGTCTGGTGTTGTCCAGCCAGTTCGTATCGGGTTCATCCCCCTGGTTGACTGCGCTCCACTGCTGGTGGCCAGGAAGCTGGATCTGTTCCGTAAACACGGCGTGCACGTTGAGTTAAGTTGTGAGGTCGGATGGGCCACCATTCGGGAGAAGCTGCTTTATGGGCAGTTGGATGCAGTTCACGCCATTGCTGGTCTGGCGCTGGCGATGCGTATCGGACTCAGCAGTCCCCCCTGCCGCGTGGTGGCTCCATTCGTTTTCAACTTGCATGGCAACGCCATCACCCTCAGCCGTGATCTCTGGAATCGCGGTGTGCGTGATGCCGCGAGTTTGAAAAAACTCATCCGCAGTGCGTTCAGCCGCCGCTTCACCTTTGGCATGGTGTCACGCTACTCCTCCCACTATTTCCTCCTGCGTCAGTGGCTGGTCGCAGGTGGCATTGATGTCGAAAAAGATGTGCGTATTGTTGCGCTGCCGCCCACGCAGATGGCTTCCAGCCTGGCTGCAGGCCTCATTGATGGCTACTGCGTCGGTGAACCGTGGAACTCTTATGCAGTCGAGCAAGGCATCGGCTGGATCGCTGCCACGAGCGAGCAGCTCGCCCCCGGGCACCCTGAAAAAGTCCTGCTCACCACCGAGCGCTTTGTCAGCGCTCATGCGGGAGAGTCCCAGGCCATCATCAACGCCTTGAAAGAGGCTTGCGAATTCTGCGACGCCAAGGACAACCGCCCTGATGTCGTCCGGGTGCTTGCGGACAGTGGTTACTTCGCTGGTAGCGAAAAAATTCTGAAGCGCTCGCTGGTCGGCCCGCTGGATCTCGGTTTCGACAAATCGGTCGCCGTCACGGATTTCCACATCTTCCACCGCCGTGATGCGAATGCTCCGCTGAGTGAGTGCGGACGCTGGCTGCTCGACCAGTTCATTGCCCATGGTCTGCTTACCAGCGCCCAATACACGGATGCGGCCTCTGCATTGCGTGAGGCATGGACTGCCGAACTCCATTTTCCCGAAGCCAAAGCCGCCGCCAGCAACGCCCCTAAATCTGCCAAGTCCAACAAACGTTCCAAACTCGCCCAAGCATGAATTCAACGTCTTCACTCACCCGCCGCTCCCTCCTGCGCACTGGCACCACCGCTGGTCTCAGCGCTCTGTTCTCCGGCCTGCCGCAGGGCTGGACTGGCTCCGCCTATGCCGATGATTCCCCTGAATCTCCGGAAATGAAGTTCGGCATGATCGCCCTCACCGACTGCTCCAGCATCGTGGTGGCGCATGAAAAGGGGTTGTTCAAAAAATACGGGGTTAATTCCGTCGTCAGCAAAGGCGCCAGTTGGGCGGCGATCCGTGATTCGCTCACCAATGGCGACATCCAGGCCACGCACATGCTGCTCGGCATGCCGATCGCCAGCACGATGGGCCTCGGCGGTGCGCCAAAGAAACCGATGATTGCGCCCTGGATCATCAACCGCAACGGTCAGGCCATCACGCTCGCCAACACCTTCAAAGGCAAGGTCGCCGACGATCCCAAAGCACTGAAACCCTTTGTGGATGAAGCCAAGGCCAAAGGCAATCCACTCACCTTTGCGATGACCTTTCCGCCGGGAACACACGCGATGTGGATGCGTTACTACCTCGCCGCTGGCGGCATCAATCCCGGCGACGCCGCAGGTGCGGGCGCGGATGTTTCCCTCATCACCGTCCCACCGCCGCAGATGGTGGCCAACATGAAGGTTGGCAAGATGGACGGGTTCTGCGTGGGGGAACCCTGGAACGCCAAGACCATCGCTGAAGAGATCGGTTATACCTCCATTGCCACGCAGGGCATCTGGAAGGATCACCCGGAAAAAGTGTGCGCCTTTACTGAAGAATTCGCCGCGAAGAATCCAAAGACCGTCAAAGCCGTGCTCAAGGCGCTGCATGAAGCCAGCGTCTGGCTCGACAAAATGGAGAACCGTGAGGAGCAGGCAAACATCGTCAGTGCGGCGACCTACATCAACTGCCCGCCCGAGGCGATCCTGGGCCGTCTGCAAGGCAAGTACAACATGGGTGACGGCCGCAAGTTCAAGGACCCGAACTACATGATCTTCAGTGATCGCAACTGCAACTACCCGCAGGCCAAGTATGCCAAGTGGTGGCTCACCCAGCTCCGCCGCTGGGGATTCGTGGAGGGCGCTCCCGATTATGCAGGCGTCGCCAAACAGGTGATGCGCTCTGACATCTACGAAGAGGCCATGAAGGAAATCGGGTACACCCATGGCGGTGTCGATGAGAAGCCCGAAACTCTGTTCGACGGCGTCACTTTCGACCCGCAGACCGACCTCGAAGCCTACGCTGCGTCCTTCGCGGTGAAGACGCTCAAAGCTTAACCCCTTACCGCATAGCCGCATTATGCACCTGATCCAACGCTACAAATCCGAGTCCATTGTTCTGCCGGTTTTCGCAATATTAGTTTGTGTATTTTTATGGTATTTAATAGCCGGTAAAGCCATAACAAGCGAAAAGATTGATGACTTTGGTGACAAGGTCAAAGTCACGAAGCGCGCAGGGCTCTCCGCCGATCTCCCGACCCCGGTGGAGACCTGGACGGCAAGCAAGCTCTACGTCACGGAGCCTTTTGCGAAGCGTGGAGAGCTGGATCAGGGCATTCTGCGGTTCACCTGGATGTCGCTGGTGCTGGTGGTGCAGGGCTACTTCATTGCCCTCGTGATTGGTACGCCGATCGGTTTCTTCCTGGGCCTCTCGAAGAGATTCACCACCGCCTTTGACCCGATCATCCAGGTGCTGCGACCGGTTTCACCGCTCGCATGGCTGCCGCTGGGCATGATTCTCTTCAGCGGTGTCAAAATCGTGAATGGCGACGGTCGCACGACCTTTGGGGCCTCTGATGCCGCGGCACTCTTCACCATCGCCATCTGCGCCATGTGGCCCACGGTCATGAACACCGCCGTCGGTGTGCGCGCCGTGCCGCAGGATTACCTGAATGTCGCCAAGGTGCTCAAACTCTCGAAATCGAAGACGCTCTGGAAGGTCCTCGTGCCAGCCACGCTGCCCTACATGTTCACCGGTTTCCGCCTGAGCCTCGGCATCGCCTGGCTCGTCATTGTGGCGGTGGAAATGCTGACCGGCAGACCCGGTGTGGGTGGCTTCCTCTGGCAGCAATATAACGCCAACAGCTACGCCCACATCATTCTCTGCATCCTCACCATTGGTGTCGTCGGCTATGTCCTCGACCGTCTGATGAGTGTCGTCGAATCACGGTTCAAAACCGCTTAACCTCAAACCTGATCCAGATATGCCGCTTATCGAAATCAAAGGTGCCGCCAAGGGCTACGGGCATCCGGGCAGTCGCACGGAAGTGCTCAAGGACATCAATCTCGCCGTCGAGGAGGGCGAGTTCGTTGTGATCGTGGGTTATTCAGGCTCTGGCAAGAGCACGTTGATCAATCTCATCTCCGGTCTGGTGAAAGCGGACGTCGGCATGGCTACGATTTCAGGTGAGACTATCACCGGACCAGGTCCAGATCGTGGCCTGGTCTTCCAGAACTACTCCCTGCTGCCCTGGCTGACGGTGGAGGAAAACATCGCGCTGGCCGTCGATGAGGTCTTCAAAGACTGGACGGTTGCCCAGCGCAAAGAGCATGTGAAGAAATACATCGACATGGTGAAACTGGACCGTGCAGCGCACAAGCTGCCCAAGGAGCTGTCCGGCGGCATGCGGCAGCGTGTGGCCGTGGCACGCACCCTCTCGATGAACCCCAAGGTGCTCCTGCTGGATGAACCGCTGAGCGCCCTGGATGCGCTGACGCGCGCCACGATTCAGGACGAGATCAGTGAGATCTGGCGCCAGAACCTCACCACCGTGCTGTGGATCACGAATGACCCCGATGAGGCGCTGCTGCTCGCGGACCGTGTCATCCCGCTGCTGCCCACCTCTCCAGCCACCCTCGGGGAGCCGATTCTGGTCGATCTCGAACGTCCACGCGACCGCAAGACACTCAACCACGATCCCAAATTCAAAAAGCTCCGCACCCAGCTCATCAACACCCTGCTGGATGCCAAGGGCCGCATGAAGCCCAAGACCAGCATCAAACTCACGCTGCCGGACATCCTGCCGGAGGATCTCACTTATGTGAATTCACTGCAGTTTCTCAATCGCGCCGGCCCCAAGCGGCGCTCTGACAGCAAACGCGAAGAAGTGGAGGTGGCCGTATGAGTGCACTCCTGCCCATGCTTGAACTGGATCGGCTGTGGAAGACGTACGACACTCCGAAGGGGCCGGCAACGATCGTCAAAAACTTCAATCTCAAGCTGAAGGAAGGCGAGTTTGCCACGCTCATCGGTCACAGCGGCTGCGGCAAAAGCACCGTGCTCATGATGGTGGCGGGTTTGAGCGACCTCAGCCAGGGCAACATGATTCTCGCGGGTCGTGAGGCCAGCGGACCGGGGCCGGACCGTGGCATCGTGTTCCAATCCCCCTGCCTGCTGCCATGGATGACAGCCTTTGAAAACGTCATGCTCGGCGTAAACCAGGTGTACTACACCGCCAGCAAAGTGGAGCGTCGTCAGATGGCGGAGTATTACCTCACCATCGTCGGTCTTGGCGAAGCGATGCACAAGTATCCTGGTGAGCTCTCCCAGGGCATGCGCCAGCGCGTTGGCATCGCCCGTGCGTTTGCATTGCAGCCCAAGATGCTGCTGCTTGATGAGCCTTTTGGCATGTTGGATTCCCTCACACGCTACGAACTGCAGGAGGTGCTGCTCGAACTCTGGCGTCGCAATCGCATCACCACCCTCATGGTGACTCATGATGTGGATGAGGCTATTTTCCTCTCCGACCGTGTCGTGATGATGACCGACGGTCCCGAGGCCGAAGTGGGTGACATCTTGCAGATCCCCTTCGAGCGTCCGCGCAACCGCAAGCAGGTCATGGAAGATCCGCGCTACTACGAACTGCGCGAGCGCCTGATCACCTTCCTCAACGACAAGTCACACATCCGCCCGAGCCGAGATCCGAAGTTTGTCCCGTCTCCCGACATGGCCGCCGAACTGGCCAGTCATGCCATTCCTTTCCCTGCAGCCGCCGCTTAGCCGAATCAACAACGCACCCACACACGCATCCCCATGAAAAGACTGCTCCCGCTTCTGCTCGCGACGACCTCGCTAGCCTACGCCCAGTATCCATCCTCCCAGACCTCGGCCCCCACACCTGCGCCGCTCGTTCCAGGCTACACGCTGGCTCCGCCGCCAGCCGCTTACGCCCCCATGAAGTTGGGAGACTTCACCTTCGATGTGCAGGAGCGCATGCGCTATGAAATGCGGGACAACAACTTCGACTTCAACCGAAAGGTCAACAGCGTCACCGACGCCGACTGGTTGCTGCAGCGTTTCCGCCTCGGCATTGGCTATGACATCCACCCCTTGATCAAGATCTATGTACAGGGCCAGGACGTGCGCGAGATCGGCGGAGACCGCGGCCACACCATCGGCGTCAATGGCGCCGAGGGGGATGACATCTTCGACGTGCTCAAGGCCTACGTGCAGATTGGCAATCTCAAAAAAGGCTTCAGCTCTGTGATCGGCCGCCAGTTCCTCTCTTATGGGGATCAGCGTCTTTTGGGGCCGCTCGAGTGGGCGAACCAGGCGCGCACCTTTGATGCCGTCAAATTCCGCTACACTGCGGACAAGTGGTCTCTCGACATGTTCATCGCCAGTCCGGTCAATTACGTCAACAACCAGTGGGACAAGTCCGACTTCCTCACCCAGAACAGCACCCGCAATGCCTTCATGGACGGCATTTACCTCAGCACGCTCTTCGTTCCCTTCAACACCACCACCGACTTCTATGTCTTCCACAACCGGGACAGCGGCACCGCCAACTTCGGCACCCCCATCGGCTCCACGAGCTTCGTGACTCTCGGGACCCTGTGGAAGGGTGACCCCAAAAAGCTGGGCGGCTTCGACTACAGCACCGAAATGGACTTTCAGACCGGCAAGGTCGGTGGGCGTGCACTCACCGCTTATGCCGGTAACTGGGGCTTGGGTTACAACTGGTTGAAAAGTTCATGGAAGCCCCGCATCGGCACCCAGTTCAACTACGCCAGCGGCGACAGCAATCCCAACGACGGTAAAATTGGCACCTTCCAGAACCTGTATCCCACCAACCATCTGTTTTACGGCTACATGGACACCACCGCGTGGATGAACGTGCTCAATCCCCAGATCAACTTCAGCTTCACCCCTACCTCCAAGGTCAAGGTCATGTTTGACTACCAGCTCTACTGGAATGCCAGCAACCAGGACTCCTGGTACCGAGCCAACGGCACCACCAAGGTGCGTCCGCTCAATGCCGCCTCCAGCTCTGCCAGCAGCTTCCGCGGCCAGGAGTTCGACATCACAGTGAACTACAAGTTCAGCCCGCACGTCAACTTTCTGACCGGCTACAGCTACTTCGTCGCCGGCCAGTACCTCCGTGACACCGGTGCTTCGAGCGATGCGCAGTTTGGCTACGTGCAGATGCAGATCGATTTCTGATCCTGCCGGTCCCGCCGACTGCCGCAGCACTCTTTTTTGTGTGGTGGTCGCGCGGGAATTAACCATGAAATGTATTCATCAATAACATAAATAAGATTCAAATTGTTTCTTGTTTGACCCGGTACACTTGGCACGCGGTCGGCTTATTGGAAGAGCATAGCATCAACAATCCCATCTATGAAATTAGCCGACCTCAAAACCTCCGGACACTGGCCTACGCTTCTCACTTCTTTCCTGTACTTTGATGTCAGCTTCATGGTGTGGACCATCCTTGGAGCGCTTGGTGCACAGATCGGATCGTCGCTGGGACTCACACCGCAGGAGAAGGGGCTGATGGTCGCAGTCCCCTACCTGTCGGGCGCGTTCATCCGCATCCTGCTCGGAATGCTGGTGGACCGCATGGGTGCCAAAAACACCGGCATCATGGCGCAGCTCATCGTCATCGCGGGCATGACCACGGCATGGCTCACAGGATTGCATCAGTTTTCCCACACACTCATGCTGGGCGTGGTGCTCGGTGTGGCCGGGGCCAGCTTTGCCGTGGCGCTGCCACAGGCAGGGCGCTGGTACCCGCCGAACATGCAGGGGCTGGTGCTCGGCCTCGCAGGTGCGGGCAATGTCGGCGTTGTCATTGATGCCATTCTGGCGCCGCGGCTGGCGGTCATCTATGGCTGGAATGCAGTCTTTGGTATGGCACTCATCCCGCTGGTCCTGGTGCTTGTCATCTACATCGTGTTTTCCAAGGAAGCGCAGGTGAAGGTGAAAAAGAAGACGCTCAAGGATTACGTGAACCTGTTGAAGGAGAAAGACGCGCACTGGTTTTGCTTTTTCTACACCATCAGTTTTGGCGGCTTCTCAGGTCTCGCGGCATCGCTCATCATCTACTTCACGTCCGAGTTTCATCTCATGCCGGTCGAGGCTGGCACCTGGGCGGCGCTTTGCACCCTGGTGGGTGCGCTTGGCAGACCTGTGGGAGGCGCGCTGGCCGACCGCCTTGGCGGCATTCGTGCCCTGCATGTCTTTTTCCTCGTCGCCGCGCTGGCGCTGGTGCTGGCGGCTTGTGCGGGAACAATCGGGCTGTGCGCTTTTGGCTTCTTCCTGGCTTCCTGCGCATTTGGCATGGCCAATGGCTCGGTCTTCCAACTGCTCCCGCAGCG